>ERZ778514.2279-NODE-2279-length-12491-cov-4.307816_pt1 | contig 12491 bp, 10 predicted proteins | sample MGYA00510344_ERZ778514 | MGnify/ENA primary metagenome ERZ778514 (study PRJEB29527, sample SAMN07138968) | mouse gut metagenome | material: feces | host: mouse | place: China:Nanjing | collected 2016-01-25 ... | reverse complement strand
CCCCCTCATCGCAAATCCCGCTTGCGCTTAGTGAAGGGCAGCAGCGGTACTAAGGGCGCAAAATACGCGCCCTAAGGACCGGCGCCCTTCCATGGATCTTTCAGGAACCGATGCCCATGGCAGGCTGAATGCCGGCAGGCGTCTGATCAGTAACGTTGCCTGGCTTCGGAAGCTTTACCGGATTCTGGCATTCATAAAAACAGAACTCTCCGGATGCTCCATACGGCTCAGCCATTGCTGAGGAAGCTCATCCGCAAAAAGAGAGACCATTCCGCCCACAATGGCACATATGCTATCCCGGTCTCCCAAAGCTGAAACCGCCGTCCACAGCGCTTCTTCTGTCGAGGTATAATAATATGCCGCACACCACAGGCAAAACGGAACGGTATCCTGTGCCGTCAGCCTGCTTCCATTTCCAAGCACAGAAATCACAAAATCCATGCTGCTGTCTTTTTTAACAGAAACTGCAGACAATATTTTCGATCTGGTATCACTTTCCGGCAAGCGGTCTGCGACATCACGCAAAAAAGTGATTCCTTCTCCAGAATAGTTCCCCAGCTTTTTATTCAGAAGCAGAGCGGATGCCGCGGCAACGGCCATTGCACCCACGATCCCCTCCATATGCGCATGCGTAACTTCAGCAGATGCCCTGGCATAATACAGGACCTTGTCCAGATCATCTGCAAAATATGCGCCTACAGGCGCAGCACGCATTGCGCCGCCATTCCCCATGGAACCCATTCCATCAAACGCACTGGAAGCAACTTCCCGCCAGTTCTGTCCTTCTCCAATACTGCGCAAAACAGAATGTGCCGTTCCTCCATATCCCCTGTGCCAGTCCCGTGCATAGTTCTCTGCAAACACCCTGGCCAGTTCATCCTGATCAATTTTTCCGTACTTTTCCAGAATACTGTAAATTCCGATGGCCATCACCGTATCATCCGTAAAATGCCACGGTTCATCCATAATCTCTCTGTTTTTTATCCTTTGGCGGGCAGTTTCGTCAGGTATGAAAAAACTCTGCCCAAAACAATCGCCTAATGCAGTACCCGTCAATGCACGTTTTGCATATTTTATTCTGTCTTTCAATTCCATAAAAAATCCCTCCTGATGCATATCTGATGGAATAAAGCGTTACTGTTCAGATGCCGACGTTCAGCCTGTTATGGGTATATGTTCCTGAAAGACCCATTGAAGGGCGCCGGTCCTTAGGCGCGGTCTTTTCGCGCCTTAGTACCGCTGCTGCCCTTCACTAAGCGCAAGCGGGGTCTGGAAGGAACATATGCCCATGACAGGCGTCCGGGACCGAACAGTAACAATAAAGCAGTTATCATTTATCCGGCATCTAAACTTTGACTTTTCCGTCTCCATCCACTATACTGAACAAAAACAAAGGAGTGAAACGCCATGTTAAAAATAGGTTCCCATGTGGGAATGAACGGAAAAAAGATGATGCTGGGGTCCGTGGAAGAAGCGCTTTCCTACGATGCCAATACTTTCATGCTCTACACCGGAGCGCCCCAGAATACAAAGCGTAAAGAGATCAGCGAGCTGAACATCGAAGCGGCTCAGGCACTGATGAAGGATAACGGAATCACGGAGTTTATCGTCCATGCCCCTTATATTATCAATCTGGCAAATACCGTAAAGCCGGAAACCTATGAACTTGCAGTCCGCTTTCTGAGGCTGGAACTGAACCGGGCTTCTGCCATGGGAAGCCGGATTCTGGTCGTCCATCCGGGGGCGCACGTAGGCGCCGGTACAGAAGCGGGCATCGCTTCTGTCGCCAAAGGACTGAATGAGGTGCTGACCGATGACAGCGACTGTCTGATCGCACTGGAAACCATGGCCGGAAAAGGATCCGAGATCGGCCGGACCTTCGAAGAGCTGGCCAGGATCTATGACGGCGTGGCAAAAAGAGACCGCCTGCGAATCTGTTTTGATACCTGCCATACTCATGACAGCGGTTATGATATCATAAATGATCCCGAAGGTGTCTTTGCACGGTTTGACCAGATTCTTGGGAAAGACCAGATCGCCGTCTTCCATATCAATGACAGTAAAAATCCCTGCGGCTCTGCCAAAGACCGTCATGAAAACCTGGGAAAAGGATGCATCGGCTTTGACGCACTGAACCGCATCGTCCATCATCCCGACTTTCAGGATGTTCCCAAGATTCTGGAAACTCCCTGGATCCCCATTGACAACGATCCCAAAAACACGCGGGCTCCCTATAAGGAAGAGATCGCCATGCTTCGGGAGCATGCACCTGCCTGATAAGCCATTCATCCGGATCAGGTTCGGGCATGAGAGCAGCGCACATCTGACAGACTCTGCCCTGCCTTTTGTTTCAGTCCTGATTTTTCTCTGCTTCCTGCTTCTGGGGCAGCTGTGCAAGGATAATCGCCGCAAACATCAGCACACAGCCAAACAGCTCTTTTCTGCTCAGTCCCTGCCCCAGAATCACCCAGCCCGCCAGCACGGAAAAGACGGATTCCAGACTGAGCAGCAGAGACGCCACGGTCGGATCCGCATTCTTCTGTCCCAGAATCTGAAACGTATAGGCAACTCCGCAGGACATGACGCCTGCGTACAGAACCGGCATCCATGCTTCCAGAATGTCTGCCATATTCGGATTTTCCCAGATGAGCATGGGCACTGCGCAGAGGATTCCTGCCGTCAGAAACTGAATCGCCGACATGCGAACGCCATCCACCAGCGGAGAAAAATGGTCGATGACCAGAATATGTACAGAAAACACCAGCGCGCAGAACAGCACCAGCAGATCACCGATGCCAAGAGAAAGCTTTTCCGTCATGCATAGAAAATACAGCCCCAGGACTGCTGTAAAAACACAGAAAATCATCAGCGGCCGAAGCTTTTTGCCAAGGAAAATCCCGAGAATCGGGACCAGTACGATATACATGGCTGTGATGAAGCCCGCCTTACCCACAGTTGTAAACAGAATGCCGAACTGCTGCAGACTGCTGGCCACTGCCAGGATTACGCCGCAGCAGATGCCCCCGGTCACAAGCGTCTTCGTATCGCCTCTTCCTTTTTTCAGCTCTGCCCCGCTCATCCCGCTCTTTCTCTTCAGAGCATCCATCAGAAAAATAACCGGTACCAGAACGATGCTGCCCAGAATGCACCGGACCGAATTAAAAGTAAAGGGCCCCACATAATCCATGCCCACGCTCTGCGCCACGAACGCACAGCCCCAGATCAGGGCCGTCAGAAGCAGCATGGCGTTATTCTTCATCTGTTTCATAATTCTAATGCCTCCTCACGCAAATGCGGCGGTGTGCCGCACACACCGCCAGTATATGCATCTTACACCATTTCCCATGGTTTGACAAGAAGCAGACCGGAAACCCGGTTGTAAGTTTACGATTCCAGTACTTTTTTCAGCGCCTGAAGCGTTTCTTTTACATCCGCTTCTGTGGCATTTTCTCCCATATGTCCGATCCGGATCACCTGCCCTGCCAGCACATCAAAGCTGCCGGCGATCATGATATGATGTTCTTTTTTCATCCGCTCCAGAATGTCTGCCGCACTCCGGCGCTCCGGCACCCGAATCACCGTCACCGTATTGGAAAAGCCGCTTTCCAGATACAGGGAAAGCCCCATATCCTGCACTGCCTTTCTGGTCATCTCCCCGAGCCTCGCATGCCGCTTCAGGCGGGCGGTATCCGCTTTTACATTTTCCAGAGCGGTCCGAAGCCCTTTGATATCGCTGATGGGCATGGTATAGGGAAACCACTGTTTTTCATAATAATCTTTAAACACCAGCAGATTGGCATAAAAAGAAGCAATCCTTGTCTTTCTCTTTTCCATCGCCTTTTTCGCCGCTTCGCTGACCGTCACAAAGGTCAGTCCCGGAGGCGCAGACAGCGCTTTCTGGGAACCGCCGCAGACGATATCGATCCTGCCGGCATCCACAGAAAGCGGTTCCCCGAACATGGCTGACACCGAATCCACCACGGTCAGGATGCCGTACCGGTGCAGCTCCCGGCTCATATCCTCTACCGGATTCAGGATACCGCTGGGCGTATCGCAGTGGACCAGCGTCGCATATTTAAAATCGTGATGTTCTTTCAGAAATCCGCGGAAGTCTTCCATATCCAGGGCCTTTGTACAGGAAGACCGGTAGTAAGTCACTTTCCCTCCATACAGTTCCACAAAATCCGCAAAACCTCTGCCGAATACGCCGTTATCCACCACCAGCACCGGATCCCCCGGCTCTGTCAGAGATGCGCATGCGGCTTCCAGTCCCAGGATTCCTTCTCCGCCCAGGATCAGCGTTTCATTTTCCGTATGCAAAAGCCCGCTGATCAGCCGGCAGGTCTCTCTGTAATAATCAAAAAATTCCGGATCCAGATCCGGATTTGTGCACTCCAGGCTTCTGGCCATCCGGACATTTTCCCGAACCTGCGTAGGTCCGGGCGTCATGATCTTGTACATGCTGTTCTGCCTCCTCTGTCATTTTCTGTACTCCCGCACGGAACGCGGAATACGATTTGCATGATACACATTTTATCCTGCCTGCCGTGCAGTCGCTTTTGTCAACGCAATGTATGCTCCCGTGATCGCAAGTTCCGACACTGTGACAGAACTTTTGTTTACTGCTGTTTCTTTCATACTCGTCATCTGAAACCTCCTCATATCTTTAAGTTTTTGATATACTATAACAGAAACTGGATATTTTAAAATATCCAGTTTCTTTCTTTTTAAGCAGTCCAGTTGTAATATTGGATTAAATTTCGAAGATCTGAGGGTATATCTGTTCCATGAAATAATCTTTATCTACGGTTATGACCTCTTTATATAACGTCCCCTTATAAGTATCCAGATGAAACAGAATTCTGTTCCTGGAACCCGCAAGGCATCCTACAGATTTTTTGAATGCTTCAAAATATGCACTCTCCTGCTCTTTTTCCACCACATTTTCATCATTGTACACTACAATAAGATACAGGCAGTCCCGGAGCTCTTCCAGTGAAATATTTTGATAAAAAGCAAACAGCAGTGTCATCGCACTGTCATATGCCTTCTGCGCAAAAAAGTTTTTACCAATCCGGCTTCTCCTTGCATTTTTAAACTCAAACAAATAAATATGCTTTTTATCCTTCACATACAGTGCATCACAGGAAGCCACCGGTCTGTTGTTACGATAAATATCTGCTATTTCTTTTGTAATTTCATCAAAATCATAAACAATCTGATTACTTTCAATAAATCCCTGTCCGTCATCTGCTTTGGAACGTTCTCCCAAAGTACTGTATATCTTTGCTTCATCAAACTGCATGTGTAATCCTCTGTCATAAATATTCCAGCGGTCTGTACAGAAGCTCATATATTTTATCAGTAGCTTCTGTTACATCCTGCGTTCTGAACAGATTTTGTCCTGCTTCTTCTGTCAGATAATAGTGTCCCTTATCTTTTATACCATAATCTGCCATTTTCACTTCAAGCGCTCTGATAAAATACGGACTGTGTGAATTCACTATGGAGCGGACCCCCATATGTTTATACATCAGTACCAGTACTTCTGCAAATTTCAGATGCCACTCCGGGTGCAGATTTGTCTCAGGCTCATCAATCAGCAAAATACTGTTTCTTTTTAATTTTCCTTTTTCTGCAAGAGACTGTATGATCAGAAAGTTTTTCATTCCCGAAGCTACATTTCCAATACTGACAAAATCATTTAAGTTGTCATCCTTGAAAGAGAGCTGTCCCGACGGAAGTCTTTCCAGTTTTCCATGTATCACTTCTTTCAGTATATTTTTTATCAGTTTTGTATTGTACTCCATCTCCAGATACTCTTCAAAGTTCGGCTCACTCTCCTGTGCAGGCAATGCCTCCTTTATATCATATTCCGGTGAATATCTTCTTTTATCCGCAAATGGCGTTTCCATCACATCCAGCAGATTATATGCCGGAAGATAAAAGACATCTTCTTCTGTATTTGCAGAATAACTCATGTCCTCTATTTTATTGTCATTCACAGACATAAAATAATGCTCGCTGTCAGAATCAATATGTATAAATGCCTTATTTTTATTGTATAAACTGTTCATCTGGTTTTTGAATAAATTGCGGATATACATATTTCCAATATACTTTATATCATCCTTTTTATCCCGTATACATATTTCTTTAAAACCTTTATAAACCGGCATGATAAAATTATCAGAAAATGTCGCCATCAAATCTGCCTCTTCCGTAAAAAACGTTTTGTATATTTCAAAACTGTCGTAAAAGATTTTTTTAAAGATTTTAAAATCATCCTGACGGTCATTCATAAAAACAGACAAATTTTCACATACTTTTCCTGACATTACAAGCAGACAGTCCCGCAAAATTTCATCATATCCAAACCTGCTGAAATATGATTCCTGTTTTAAAAAATATGACCGGATGCTCTCTCTGCGGACATCAAGGATTTTATGATTTGCATTGCGAAATGTACGAAAAACCATATATGCAGCTTTCAAAATCGTACTTTTCCCCATGTTGTTATAGCCTGCAATCACTGTCACCCCATCCAGAACCACATCCGCTTCCAGTATTTTGGCAATATTGTTGACTGTAATCTTCATTCTTATCCTCTCTGTATGTAAGACTGGTTTGTTCAACACTTCTATCATACTCCATTTTTCACCGAAAAACAATTTACTTACAAAACTGCAACGGTCTGTCCCTTATACAGAATCTATGCATTCATTCTATATTTTAGAACAGGGAGATTCTTAAAACCAGTCTCACATCATATACTTTAAGTTCAGGATTTGTTTAAAATGTCTGACAACAGGAAAAACAGTTCCTCCGTATCTTCCGCCATATGCTCTGCTCCCAGGCTTATCAGAAGCTCTCTGCTGCGAAATCCCCAGGTCACCGACACGCAGGGGATCCCGCAGTTTTTCGCGGTCAGAAGGTCCACCTCCGAATCCCCCACGTAGATGCAGTCCTCCAGACGGACGCCCAGTCTCTCTGCCGCCTGCTCCACCGTATCCGGCGCCGGTTTCCGGCGGACCCGCTCCGATTCCCCGATGGCGACGGAGATCAGCCCGCCGAAGTACCGCTCCTTCAGCTTTCGGACTGCAAAATCCGGCTTGTTGGAGACGATCGCCATGGGAACTCCTTCTTTGGAAAGCTGCTCAAGAAGCTCCAGGATCCCGTCATAGGGCCCTGTATGATCGTTGAGATGTTCCCCATAATGTATTTTAAATGCCTGGAGACATTCCTCAAAGTGCGGATTCTCCTCACCCTGAGGAATCGCCTGGCGCATCAGATTTCTGGCAGCATTTCCCACAAACTGCCGGACTTCTTCCAGCGTCCGCTCCGGAAATCCGTACTGTACAAGCGCCGCGTTGGCGCTCCGGTACAGATCCTCCAGCGTATCCAGTAATGTCCCGTCCATATCAAATATGATCGCTTTTCTCATGACAGTTCAAACGCTCCCGTATACAGCTGATAGTATTTTCCCCGTTCCTCCAGAAGGGATTCGTGATTTCCCCGTTCGATGATGCGGCCCTGCTCCAGAACCATGATCACGTCGGAGTTCTTGATGGTGGACAGCCGGTGTGCGATGACGAAGACGGTTCTGCCTTTCATCAGCTGATCCATACCGCTCTGAACGATGGTCTCTGTTCTGGTATCGATGCTGGAAGTCGCTTCGTCCAGAATCAGAACCGGCGGATCTGCGATGGCTGCCCGGGCGATGGCAAGAAGCTGCCGCTCTCCCTGAGACAGGCTGGTCCCGTCACCGCTTAACATGGTGTCATAACCGTCCGGAAGCCTTGTGATAAAGTAATGGGCATTGGCAAGCTTTGCCGCTGCAACGACTTCTTCGTCTGTGGCATCCAGCTTTCCATAACGGATATTGTCTGCAATGGTGCCGGTAAACAGATGGGTATCCTGAAGAACCATACCCAGAGACCGACGCAGATCCGGCTTTTTGATCTTGTTGATGTTGATGCCGTCATAACGGACTTTTCCATCCTGAATATCGTAAAACCGGTTGATCAGGTTGGTGATCGTCGTCTTCCCCGCGCCGGTGGCGCCCACGAAAGCCACCTTTTCTCCAGGATTGGCATACATCTTGATATCGTGCAGCACGATTTTATCATCCGTATACCCAAAATCCACGCCGTCCAGCACCACGTCTCCCTCCAGCTTCTTGTAGGTAATGGTTCCTTCTGCCTTATGGGGATGCTTCCATGCCCAGATCCCGGTCCGCTCTTTTGCTTCTTTCAAAGTACCGTCCGGCTCCTCGGTCACGTTAACCAGTGTCACATAACCATTGTCCACTTCTTCCGGCTCATCCAGCAGATCAAAGATCCGCTCCGCTCCTGCCAGTGCCATGATGATGGAATTAAACTGCTGAGATACCTGCGTAATCGGCATGTTAAAACTTCTGGTGAGCTGCAGAAACGATGCCAGAGCGCCCAGTGTGAGCCCGCCGATGCCGTTAATGGCAAAGACTGCACCCACCCCCAGCGTCAGCACATAATTGATATTCCCCAGATTGGCCATAACCGGCATGAGAATGTTGGCAAACGTATTGGCATTTCTGGCGCTTTCGAACAGCTCGTCGTTTAACTGAACGAATTTTTCTCTGGACTCCGCCTCGTGGCAGAAGACCTTGACTACCTTCTGACCCTCCATCATTTCCTCAATATAGCCGTTGAGTGCACCGAGGGATTTCTGCTGCCGGATAAAGTACATCCCGCTCCTGCCGCCGATAAAGCGTACCGCCAGCACCATAACAACTACCATCAGGATAATCAGCATGGTCAGCGGCACACTCAGCACCAGCATGGACACAAAGGTACTGACGATGGTGATGGAAGAACTGAGCATCTGAGGGATACTCTGGCTGATCATCTGCCGCAGGGTGTCGGTATCATTGGTATAAACGCTCATGATATCCCCATGGGCATGCGTATCAAAATATTTGATGGGCAGACGCTCCATATGCGTAAACATCTCATCCCGGATTTCCTTTAACACCCCCTGAGTGACAACAATCATCAGTCTGGCATACAGAAAAGTGGCTGCTGTACCTGCATAATAGATGCATGCCATGACGATGAGCGCATGGAGAAGCGGTGCAAAGCCCGGGTTTGTCTCTCCCAGAAACGGCAGAATATAATCGTCAATCAGACTTCGAAGAAACAGATTTCCAATCACTCCGGTCAGCGCGCTGACCGCGATACTGACCGCGACTGCCACACAGTGAATCTTATAGTCCTTCCAGATATACGCAAGCAGACGCTTTAAAGTCCTTCCGGGATTCCGGCTTCCCTGTCCGCCGCGCATGCCCCGGGCGCCGGGGCCTTTGACTGTCTTTGGATTACTCATCAAAATCCGCTCCTTTCTGCTGCAGTTCATAGATGTCACGATAAATATCATTGTCCTTCAGCAGTTCTTCGTGGGTTCCAAAGCCCACAACCGCTCCCTGATCCAGCACCAGGATCCGGTCTGCATCCTGTACGGATGAGATCCTCTGGGCGATGATCAGTTTTGTCGTATCCGGTATTTCCTCCGCAAATGCTTTCCGGATCAGAGAATCCGTCTTCGTATCCACTGCACTGGTGGAATCGTCCAGAATCAGGATCCTTGGCTTCTTCAGAAGCGCTCTGGCGATACAGAGACGCTGCTTCTGCCCGCCGGACACATTTGTACCGCCCTGTTCGATATACGTATGATAACCATCCGGCATCTTCTCGATAAATTCATGGGCCTGAGCCAGTTCGCAGGCATGACGGCACTGTTCCTCCGTCGCCTCCTTGTCGCCCCACCGGAGATTCTCCAGAATCGTGCCGGAAAAGAGAACATTTTTCTGCAGAACCATGGATACTGCATTTCTCAGCGTCTCAATCCGGTACTCCTTCACATTGTGTCCGCCTACGATGACAGAACCGTCCAGCACGTCATAGAGCCTGGGAATCAGCTGTACCAGCGTGGATTTGGAACTTCCGGTCCCGCCGATGATGCCGATGGTCTCTCCTGCCCGGATCGTCAGGCTGATATCCCGGAGCACGCATTTCTCTTTATCGTCGCTGTAGGAAAAACTCACATGATCAAAGCAGATGGAACCGTCTTCCACCTCCGTCAGGACCGTTCCCTTCGGATCCTGAAGCGCGCTCTTTTCATCCAGTACTTCCACGATACGCTCCGCAGAGGAACGGGCCATGGTTGTCATGACAAAAATCATGGAGATCATCATCAGACTCATAAGGATCTGCATGGTATACGTAAAGAGACTCATCAGCTGCCCGGTCGTCATGGTCTGGTTCACGACGATCAGCTTTGCCCCGAACCAGGACACCAGCATGATGCAGGTATAGACTGTGAACTGCATCACCGGCTGGTTCATAACCACCAGACGCTCCGCATGGACGCTTAAATCCTTCAGGTTCTTCGTCGCCCCGCGGAATTTTTCCTTTTCATGATCTTCTCTGACATAGGCCTTCACCACCCGGATCCCGGTCAGATTCTCCTGTACGCTGGCATTGAGCCGGTCATATCCTTTGAACATCTCATCAAAAATGGGAAACGCACGGGTGATGATAAATGCCATCATGCATCCCAGGAACACCAGCGCCGCCAGAAAGATCAGCGAAAGCCGGGGACTGATGGTTATACACATGAACAGCGCGGAAATCATCATGATCGGCGCCCGTACAAACATCCGGATGATCATCTGAAATGCATTCTGTACATTGGTCACATCCGTAGTCATACGGGTCACCAGACCCGCTGTGGAAAAGCGGTCAATATTCCGAAACGCAAAGTCCTGTATATTGTCATACATTGCTTTTCTTAAGTTCCGTCCAAACCCCATGGACGCCCTTGCTGCAAAGATTCCGGACATGGTTCCCGCCAGAAGGGAGAGCATGGCTACAATCAGCATGAGGCCTCCCATCTTTACTACATAATTCATATCTCCTGCTTCCACTCCCCGGTCGATGACAGAAGCCATCAGAACCGGCAGCAGAACTTCCAGTATCACTTCCAGTATCACACTCGCCGGGGCCATCAGCGTATCTTTCTTAAATTCCCCGATGTGCACAGCCAGTCTTTTAACCATATTCTGCCTCCTCAAGTCTTGTCTCTATTTTACGGATGCAGGAAAACCAGAGCCTGCGTTCTTCTTCCGTGAGCACCTGATTCACCAGTTCCTCCAGACGCTCCAGACGCTCGATCACCGTCTCCTGAACCGCAATTCCCTGCTCCGTCAGCACCAGCTCTTTCTTTCTCGCATCTCCCGGGACCCCGGTTCTGCGGACCAGCCCCTTCTTCTCCAGTATCTGAATCACACTGGTAACGGAAGATTTCCGTATCTTGAATTCCTCTTCCAGCTGTCCCTGAAACACCTTTCTCTGCCGCCGGCTCTGATAATACAGATATCCGATCATCCGGCTCTGAATCGATGTCATTCCCAGATCAGCCATCTGTTTTTCAATCACCCGATGCCAGATACAGCTCAGATTCACCATCTCCCGCATGGGATAACCATCATCCTTCACCGATCTTCCTCCTCTCCGGTTCGTTAGAAGTCTAACTGATTATATGTTAGGTTTCTAACAATGTCAAGGGAAAATCTGTGAAAATTCTGTGAAGGGCAGCGTCGGACCTGTTTTCCAGATAAAAAAGAAGAAAGCTTCCCTCAGCTCTCTTCCTGTTCCAACCGCTTATTCCGTTTTCTGCCCTTTCCGATGCCTGTGCATCCGTTCCCGAAGTTCCGCCGCATCCGGAAGATCCGCCATGAGCCGGAATCCCGGATTCCGCACCGGCAGCATCTTTGCCTTCTGGACCATGCGTTCCTTTAACTGCTCCTGCCGCTCCTGAAGCTGGCGGATCTCTGTTTCCATCTTCTGAAGAAGCTGCTCTTTCGACTGCTCTGCCCGCTCCCTGTGCTCTTCCATCCGTTCTTCCACTGCAGCTATTGCAAAAACAGCCGCCGCTTCCAGCACCCGTTTTTTCTCCGCTGCCCGCTGTTCCAGCTCTGCACAGAGCTGTTCTGCCTGCATCAGCATCGCACGCAGATCCATCGCCTCGCGGAATGCATTGCTGAAATCATACACCATACAGACTGTGATCCCGAAGGTCAGCACCGATACCGCTTCCTCATGCATCCAGAAGATAAACTGTTCCACCGGCCTGTGCACCACATAGACCATCAGAAGGCTTAAAAATCCCCATGCGGCCGTTGAACTCAGGCAGATGTGCCCCTTATACTGCAGCTTCTGATCGCTGTAGTCCCAGTACCGGACCTTGAACAGCCGGACCATGGTCTCGCCCGTCACATATTCCAGTACCGTGGCGCCAATGGCTCCCACCACATAGACCAGCGCCGGCGTCTCCTGAAAGGGAAGCGTCAGCCACAGCACCAGAATCGCCCCGCTCCCGTAGAGCGGAAGCCAGGGGCCCTTCAGGAACCCCCGGTTGGTCAGATGCCGGTTCTTCAGCGACACATAGGCCGA
>ERZ778514.2275-NODE-2275-length-12510-cov-6.966921_pt1 | contig 12510 bp, 9 predicted proteins | sample MGYA00510344_ERZ778514 | MGnify/ENA primary metagenome ERZ778514 (study PRJEB29527, sample SAMN07138968) | mouse gut metagenome | material: feces | host: mouse | place: China:Nanjing | collected 2016-01-25 ... | reverse complement strand
ATTTAATCATTTGTCCTTTAACTTCCTCTAACTTCCCATAACTTCTTTAACTTCCAAATACTTCCCTCCTTACTCCTTCCCTCCTCGTCCCCTCCTTTTCCAAAGGAGGGGCAGGGGTGGTTTGTAATATAACAAGAAAAGCTAACATTATATTATAACGCCCACAACGGTGAACGCTTGTTAAAAATATACACCTCTTTATTAATTAAACGTAAATTACCCCCCCGATTTCTTAAACTAATGTAATAGTATTAATTTCGCTATACATTTCGTAACTGCAATCAATGCATCCTGCTAATACCAAAAACACGAATGCTTAATCTTTGTGGCGATAGAAAGAAAACAAGACTACTATAGGAAATATTTAATACTAAAACTTAAAACTAATAAACGACATGAAAAAACTATTTACTTTATTAATGCTGATGGTGTGCGCTGTCGGAACGATGAATGCTGCAGGTCCGACAGATCCAACTGATTTAAAAACAAAAGTGATAACAGAAACAACACTTCTTCTAACAACAAAAGCAAATGCCGCTTCATGGTATTCCGAAGGTTGGTGTGCCACAGGAAAAGCTTCTGCTCGTGGTTCTTTTAGTGAAGTTACGAATAAATCATATACAATTGATCCAGAGACAGACGAAACAGTTTCAGGTAAAAAATGGGCATCTTCATTGGGAATAAAGACTGGTAGTGATGCAAAAACTGTGTACATGCAAGTGTCTGGCATAGAAAAGGTTGATGCATATCTTATAAATACTAGTTCAAGCTCAAGCAATATCCGTACAGCTCGTTTGACTATTATTGAAAATTCTAATATTGTTAAATCTGTCACAGGTGACTGTAATGGAACAGCTTCTGTAAAGTTGGCTATAGCCGGCTTAGATAAAACAAAAAACTATTTATTAAAGTTTGATGTAGCAGAAGAAAAGAGCGGTGATATGGGACTTTATGCTGTAAGATTTCATACAGGACCACAGAAAACACTTTCTGATGAAAAGATTATCGGTGTAACAATAAACGGTACTGATAATATAACAAATGCAACGGATTTAGAAAATCTAAACACGAATCATACCTTGACGTATTCTGAACAGTATTCAATAGCTCCTACTGTTGTATTTACAACAGAGAAGACGTATGAAGATGATTATATAGAGACTGGAACTTATGATGCAGCTGTAACTTCTGATGAAACAAATTTTATAGCTACAGCTACAATAAATGGGATTGAATATAAAATACTCATGGGGATAAGCAAGGACCCCGTTTTACAGTCTGACGTAAAGAGCATAAATATTAAGTCTGGAAAAGTAACGCCGCTTGCAACTCAAGACATAACTATTACAGGTAACAACCTGTTTGGTGAAGCAAGTATTAGTTTCCCGACAGTAGACGGGCTTAGCATATCGCCAAGTACAATCAATGTTGTAGACGGAAAAATAGATGCTAAACTGACTGTAAGTTATACTTCTCTTGAAGAGGTTGCAGAAACAAACACTAATATGTCTATATCTGTTGGCGAGACAGTATTGGATATACCAATCGTTTACAGTAGCTCTGCAGCAAGCACAAATATAAAATCTGTATCAGAGGCAACAACTTGGGATTTTTCAAAAACAGGAGTGACGAGTGACATAAACCTTAACTCAGAAGGTAATCCAACAACCGTTGATGAGTTTATCCTGTCGGATGCAACAGAATATATAAAAGCAGATGCAACGTTCGATGCAGAAGCAATTGCTGTTGGTGCTGTTGCAAGATTTAATAAAGCATATTTTCAGGGAAAGGTTATAAAGATAAAAACAACTGTTCCGGGAACTATAACTGTAAAATTCAGCGATACTGGTTCAAAGGCGCCCCGCAAGGAAAGAACAGTAGTTGTTAACGGCGTTTCTTCATCAAGCAAGTCGAATAACACTACGGCGGTAACAACCGAAGATATTGAAGTTGCTGCCGGAGAGATAACAATAAATGGAGCATACGTAGAGGATGGAAGCATACAGCCTCTCCGCTTTTATTCACTTACATTTACTCCGCTTGAAGCGCCCGCTTCAATCACCCTCAACAGCTATGGCTACAATACATATAGCAATGCTAACACAGTTACTGTTAGCGGAGCCGTGGCATATACATGTACGGTAAACAATGAAACAAAAAAGGTGGTGCTGAAAGAACTTGGAACCGTTGTTCCTGCAGGTCAGGGAGTGCTGCTTAAAGGAGAGGCAAATGGAACGGTTTCTTTTGCTTTCGGTGGCGAAGAGCCTGTGATTGAACAGAACGATTTCCAGCCTGTGCTGAAAGCTGTTGCGACACCGGCAGACAAGGCTATATATGTGCTCAACGGCAATCAGTTCAAGAAGTATACAGGTGCAACGCTTGTAGCAAACAAGGCATATATTGAGCTTGGAGCAGGAACTGCAGCAGCGGCACTGAGCATCGAGTGGGACGGCGGGACAACCGGCATCGGCGGCATTGAAGAATCCGTCGTTGACGATAATGTTCCGGTATACAATCTCAACGGTCAGCGTGTTGACATGAACACGAAAGGAATAATAATCAAGAACGGAAAGAAAATCATAAACAAATAAAACCTTAATGCTATTATGAAAAAACAATATATCACACCGCTGACAACGGTCCTAAGAATAGTGACAGAACGATTTATTGCTGCATCGGATCCAAAACAGGAGGATCTTGACATAGTGGAGGATGAAACAGATGTAATGGAGGCAAAAGACTACAGCTTCAACCTTTGGGAGGATGAGACTGAAGGAAATGAAGACTGGTAAGATTACTAATCTATAAATATATAAATTAAAAACAGGTGTGCCGGAAGATTTAAGTATCTTGGTACACCTGTTTTATTTAAAGCGGGTTCCATTATTACGAGCTTGACGTTAAATAACGTTAGTTCAATATAAGCAAGTTATATATTAAAGTAGGGACATATTCTTGTATTTGTCCGCCAAACAGCCCTTGAATATCAGGATGTTACAAACGGACAAATACAAGAATATGTCCCTACATGGGATGATTGCATGTTCTGCAACACCCTTGCGTTCGGGCGGATTTGCAATCCGCCTGCATGTGCAGTTGAAAGTGATAAAAATATAGCGTAGTGCAGGCATTTGAAATGCCTATGGATTGCAAATCCATTAATACTTGAATATTGAATGCGGGCGGATTGCAAATCCACCCGAACGTGAGAACTGCTTTAAACAGGATAAGACACGGACATTTACAAGAAAAAGTCCCTACAACAGGAGGGCACAATAGGAGGGATTTATAACCATAAATATATAACTTGCTTATATCGAACTCACTCTAAATAAACCCCTGCTTCTTCAGTGCGTCCATAAATGTGGCGGACATTTGCTCGTTGTCCTTCTTTGTATAGCGGCAGTCGGTGAACACCTGTGCGAGCGTCTCTTTATTGTTTATCTCAACGAAGCTTTTGTTCTCGGGCAATGCCTCTTTTGCGGCATAGAAACGGTCTATGTCCGAAGACGTGTAGTCGCTGTATGTCTCGTTGTGAATGTATGAGGCAAGAGGAAGACGGTCGCTTTGCGGCGGGTTCTCGTCAGGCCAGCCGAGAGTAATCGTTGCCACGGGCATCACAAGCCTTGGCAGTTTAAGCGCGTCGATGATGATTTGGGGACAGTATACCGTGGTTCCGAGGAAACAATATCCCAGTCCCTCTTCCTCAGCAAGATTGCAGAACGTCTGCGTATACAGCAGGGCGTCGGTTGCAGCGTTGACAAACGACAGGAAGTTGTCGTATCCGGGCGTTGCCTTCCGGTTGTCAGCCCATACGGTTGTGCGGTTGAAGTCGGCGCAGATTGTCAGCACGACAGGGGCAGACGTTACCATGGGCTGATTAAAATGTGCCAGGGCAAGACGTTCTTTCATCTTCATGTCGCGTGTAACGACGACGCTGTACAGCTGAAGATTACCCATTGTCTGTGTTCGGGCTGCAAGTTCGAGCAGCCTGTTGAGCTGTTCTTCGGTAACCTCACGCGACGAATACTTTCTTATGCTTCTTCTTGTTTCTATGGATTTCATAATTGATAATGTTACAGGTTAAATGTCTGCTGTCGTCAGCACACATAATTCAATGTACAAAAATACATATAAAATCGGAAAAGGACAAGCGTTTCGGTTAAGTTTGGAGTAAAGGGAGTAAGGAGGAAAGGAGTAAGGAGGGAAGGAGGAAAGTATTAGGAAGTTAAAGAAGTTATGGGAAGTTAGAGGAAGTTAAAGGACGAATGATTAAATTGGGAGTAAAGGTTTGTTATATAAGTTATATAAAATTCTCTGGGGCATATTAATATAATAAGGTGGAAATTTCAAAAAAAAGGAAATATCATGCCGGGGAATTGATGAAAAGTTATCCGTTTCGGGAAACAATGTTGTCATCTTTTTATGTGTAAATAATCACTAAAGTATTTCCTTTTATCAAAAAATGTTCGTAGTTTTGCAACATTGATTATACACTACTTATAATGGAAAATAATAGAACTTATTCTTATGATGAGGCTTTTGCTGCCTCGCTTGAATACTTTGGCGGTGATGAGCTGGCTGCAAGGGTATGGGTGAACAAGTACGCCCTAAAGGACAGCTTTGGAAACATATACGAAAAATCTCCGGAAGACATGCACCACAGGATTGCAGACGAGGTGGTGCGCATAGAGAATAAATATAAAAATCCGATGAGTGCCGAGGAAGTCTTCGGGCTTCTTGACCACTTTAAATATATAGTACCAGCGGGAAGCCCTATGACCGGCATAGGCAACAACCACCAGGTGGCGTCGTTGTCCAACTGCTTTGTGGTGGGACTTGACGGCGATGCCGACTCCTACGGTGCCATATTGCGCGTGGACGAGGAGCAGGTGCAGCTGATGAAACGCCGTGGAGGAGTGGGACACGACCTGTCACATCTGCGTCCGAAAGGCTCGCCCGTAAACAACTCCGCACTGACCTCGACCGGTCTTGTGCCCTTTATGGAGAGATACAGCAACTCCACACGCGAGGTTGCGCAGGACGGAAGGCGCGGCGCGCTGATGCTGTCGGTAAGCATAAAGCACCCCGACAGCGAGGCTTTCATAGATGCAAAGATGACCGAAGGCAAGATTACCGGTGCCAACGTATCCGTGAGAATAGACGATGAGTTCATGCGTTGTGCCACAGAAGGCAAGGAATATACGCAGCAGTTCCCCGTAGACAGCGACAACCCTGTGATGAAGAACACCGTGGATGCAGGTAAGCTGTGGGAGAAGATTGTGCACAATGCGTGGAAGAGCGCAGAGCCGGGAGTACTGTTCTGGGACACGATAACGCGTGAGAGCATACCCGACTGCTATGCCGACCTGGGCTTTAAGACCGTATCTACCAATCCATGCGGAGAGATACCCCTCTGTCCTTACGACTCGTGCAGGCTGTTGTCCATAAACCTTTATTCGTATGTTGAAAATCCCTTTACGGACAAGGCACGCTTTGATTTCGACCTGTTCCGCAGGCATGTAGCCATGGCACAGCGCATAATGGACGACATTGTGGACATGGAGCTGGAGAAGATAGACCTTATAATGGAGAAGATAAAGCGCGATCCGCAGAGCGACGAGGTGAAGGGAACAGAGTATCATCTGTGGGAAAAGATAAGGCGCAAGAGCGGAATGGGACGCCGCACAGGCGTTGGCATTACGGCAGAGGGCGACATGATTGCGGCAATGGGGCTGAGATACGGCACGGAAGAGGCAACGGCATTCTCCGTGGAAGTGCACCGCACGCTTGCACTTGCCGCATACCGTTCATCGGTGGATATGGCAAAGGAACGCGGGGCATTTGAGATATTCGATGCCGGACGCGAGGCAGACAATCCTTTCATTAACAGGATTAAGGATGCCGACCCGCAGCTGTATGCCGACATGGTTAAATACGGACGGCGCAACATCGCCTGCCTTACCATTGCACCGACAGGCACCACAAGCCTTATGACACAGACAACAAGCGGAATAGAGCCTGTGTTCCTGCCTGTATACAAGCGCCGCCGCAAGGTTAACCCCAATGATACCGACGTGCATGTGGACTTTGTTGACGAAACGGGAGACTCGTTTGAGGAGTATATAGTATACCACAGCAAGTTCATTGAGTGGATGAAGGTCAACGGCATAGACACGGCAAAGCGTTACACACAGGAGGAGATAGACGACCTTATAGCACGCTCACCTTATTACAAGGCAACGGCAAACGATGTAGACTGGCTGATGAAGGTGCGCATGCAGGGTGCAATACAGAAGTGGGTTGACCACAGCATAAGTGTGACGATAAACCTTCCCAACAATGTAGACGAGGCTCTTGTGAACCGTCTTTACGTAGAAGCATGGAAGTCGGGATGCAAGGGCTGCACGGTATACCGTGACGGCTCGCGCTCGGGAGTGATGATTGCCGTGGAGAAGAAAAAGAAAGGCAGCGACAAGAACGGCGGCACACAGCTGCCTCCGTGCAGTCATCCGCAAGTTACGGAGGTTCGTCCGCAGACTCTGGAGTGCGATGTGGTGCGCTTCCAGAACAATAAAGAGAAGTGGGTGGCTTTCGTCGGGTTGCTCGACGGATATCCATACGAGATATTCACAGGCTTGCAGGACGATGAGGAAGGCATAGTGCTTCCAAAGACCATAACAAAGGGAAAGATCATAAAGCAGACCAATGAGGACGGTTCGCACCGCTATGACTTCCAGTTCGAGAACAAGCGCGGATACAAGACAACGGTGGAAGGACTTAGCGAGAAGTTCAATCCTGAATACTGGAACTACGCCAAGCTTATATCCGGAGTGCTGCGTTACCGCATGCCGATAGCACATGTAATAAAGCTCGTAGGCTCGCTGCAGCTGAAGAGCGAGAGCATCAATACATGGAAGATAGGCGTGGAGCGCGCATTGAAGAAATACATTGTCGACGGTACGGAGGCAAAGGGACAGAAATGTCCTGTGTGCGGTCAGGAGACGCTGGTATATCAGGAAGGATGCCTTATCTGCAAGAACTGCGGTTCGTCACGTTGCGGATAAACACTGGAACCTATGGAGATATTGAGCGGAAGTGTGTTCATAAAGAACATGAAGTTCTATGCCCGTCATGGCGTGATGCCGCAGGAGCGTGTTACGGGAGGCGAGTTTACGGTCAGTCTGCGCGTCGGTTTCCGTGCCGGTGTCGCCGTTGAGAGCGACGATGTGGCAGACACGCTCAACTATGCTGAGATATACGAGACGGTGAAGCGTGAGATGCAGCAGCCGTCGGCACTGCTCGAGCACGTGGCGGGGAGGATAGGAAAGAGCATTCTCCTCACCATGCCGAAGGCAGAAACAGTGGATATAACCCTGTCTAAGACCAATCCGCCCATGGGCGCTGATGCAGAATGCGCAGGCATCGAGCTGCATATCAGGAGATGATGCGGCAATGATGTGCCGGGGATGATAAAAGGCTTATGAGGATATTGATATATTTATAAGGAATATAAAGGGAGTTATAAGGAGAAAAGAGTACACATGTTGAAGAAGATATTGCCCATATTTGTTGCTTTCATGCTGTTCGCAACGGCGGCATTAGCCGCGGGGAAGAACTTCACGCTCGTGATAGACGCCGGTCACGGTGGTCACGACGCCGGTGCACGCGGGGCTATCTCGCTTGAGAAGAACATCAATCTCAGCGTCGCGCTTGCCTTCGGCAGGTATGTCGAGCGGTATTGCCCTGACGTAAGGGTGATATACACGCGCAAGGCCGACGTATTCGTTCCCTTGCACGAGCGTGCCAGGATAGCCAACAAGAACAAGGCAGACATCTTTATATCAATACACACCAACTCTCTTCCCAAGGGACGAATAGCGCGAGGCATAGAGACATACACCATGGGTATGCGCCGTGCCGGTGAGAAACTGAGTGCCGCACAGCGTGAGAATGCCGTCATCATGATAGAAAAAGACTACAAGCAGCACTACGAAGGATATGACCCCAACTCCCCCGAGAGTGCGATAATGTTCGAGTTCATGCACGACAAGAACATGGCAGAGAGCGTTGAGCTTGCCAAACATGTGCAGGCAAATATCTGTGCCACCACGGGAAGGGCAAACAAGGGCGTGAAGCAGGATGTCTTTCTCGTACTGCGCGAGACGTCGATGCCGGCATGTCTTATAGAGCTTGGCTTCATTTCCACACCAGATGAGGAGCAGTTCCTGAACAAGGAGAAGAGCATTGACGACCTTGCCCGCGGAATATATCTTGCCTTTGTGAAATACAGGAATGCCAAAGGCGGAAGCTTTACCGTACCTTTCGAGCCGTCGCCAAAGACAGAGTCGGAGGTTAAAGAGGCTGAAATGAAGAACAGAAAAGCGGAGATTACCGTTACAGAAGCACGGGAAAAAGCCGATAACGTTGGCAGAACCGTTGCAGAAACCGGCACAGGCAATGCGGACGGAGGCACAAAGGCGCAGGAAGGCGACGTGTCCGTGAAGGCAAAGCCGGTGTTCAAGGTGCAGATACTTGCCACAGACAGGGTGCTGAAGGCAGGAAGTCCGTTGCTTAAAGGATGCCGGGACGCCTCTTACTATAGGGAAGGGAACTATGTAAAGTACACATGTGGGGCTTCTGAAGACTACAACGAGATATACCGTCTGCGCAAGACACTGCTCGAGAAGTTCCCGCAGGCATTTATAATAGCTTTCAAAGACGGTCAGAAAATGAACGTGGTAGAGGCAATAAGAGAATTTAAGTCAAACAGAAAATAGTTGCTTATGAAGTTTTTTACAAAAGAAGTGAGGATTGCCCTTGTGGCAATAGCCGGACTTGTGGTGCTGTTCTTCGGCATGAGTTTCCTCAAAGGTCTCAGTATCATGTCGTCAGACAGTATATATTACATATCATTCAGTAATATAAGCGGGCTGAGCTCATCAAGTCCCATATACGCCGACGGCTATAAAGTGGGTACTGTCACGGGCATAAAATACGATTACAACGGCAACAAGGACATAATGGTCGAGGCAAGTCTCGACAACAATCTTAGGATACCGGCAGGCAGCAGTGCCGAGATAGAGAGCGACATGATGGGAAATGTAAAGGTAAACCTGCTGCTTGCAAACAATCCGCGCGAACGTGTTATGCCCGGAGGAGTGATAAAAGGCGGCATCAACGACGGTGCTCTCGGACAGATGAAGGATATGATACCTGCGATAGAGAAGATGCTTCCGAAGCTCGACTCGATAATGGGAAGCCTCAATATGCTCCTTTCCGACCCTGCCTTGCAACGCTCCCTGCACAACGTTGAGACAATAACAGGCAACCTGACTACCACTACAAACGAGCTTAACACGCTCATGGCGGGTCTCAACAGAAATGTTCCAAGCATGATGAAACGTGCCGGCAACGTGCTTGACAATACGGAACAGCTTACCGCGCGCCTTAACAAGGTGGACGTGGAGGGCACCATGGCAAAGGTAGATGCCACGCTTTCGAATGTTGAAGAGTTTACATCAAAGCTTAGCAGCAACGAAGGCTCGCTCGGACTGCTCATGCGCGACCCCTCATTGTACAACAATCTGAATGCCACCATGCGCGATGCCGACTCGCTGATGATAGACCTTCGCACTCATCCCAAGCGCTATGTGCATTTCTCCGTATTCGGAAAGAAGGATAAATAGGCATGATGGGGTGTGTCAAAATACAGGATATTTCATATTTTGACACACCTTTTATCTGCTACATGATGTATTTCCGCCCTGTAAGACATTATATGTGGCGCTGTTTGCGTATTTATATAAAATCAATCTAAATACCGTGTTTCTTGCAATTACGGGTTGCATGTGTCCGTAAAATGCTTATTTATATGCCTTTTATAATGTTGACGCAACAAGGCATACGTATTTCCGCACTTTTCCATGTTTTTAAATTAACGGCTTGTTTTACAGGTGTTTAACGGCTTAAATCCCGTATTTTGTATAAAAATAGTGCGGATAACACTTAATATACACACATAAAGCATTTTACGTAAAACGGCATAAATACGGTGAAATGGCTGTGTTTGCATATTTAAATTATTTTTACGAAATTTGCAAACGCGGAATAAACAAACACCGTTTTCTATAAATCAGCTTAGTCTTTAAATGAGTAACAATCCGAAAATGCTCTGGGATAAAAGCCTTTTGTTGATAAAGGAGAATGTCTCGGAACAACAGTTCAACACGTGGTTCAGGCCAATAGCGTTCGAATCGTTTAACGAATCGACACGCACCTTGTTGGTTCAGGTTCCAAGTCCGTTTGTATACGAGTACTTGGAAGAGAACTATGTCGACCTGTTGGGCAAGGTTCTCAGGCATAATTTCGGCGAAGGGATACGGCTTACCTACCGTGTGGTGACGGATAAGACCAACAATATCACGCAGGTGATAGAAGGAGAGCCGACAGCAGACATTGAAAAGACACGGCAAAAGACACGCGGCAACCAGTCGCCAACGGTGCTTGACGCAGCAAGACCGCAGCAGATAGACTCGCAACTGAACCCCCGCAACACGTTTGCCAATTACATAGAGGGCGCAAGCAACAAGCTTCCGCGTTCTGTGGGGTTGTCTATAGCGGAGCATCCCAATACAACACAGTTCAACCCGATGTTCATCTACGGTCCGTCGGGGTGCGGAAAGACCCACCTTATCAATGCCATCGGCGTAAGAACCAAGGAACTCTATCCGCAGAAACGGGTGCTTTACGTAAGTGCAAGGCTGTTTCAGGTGCAATATACCAATGCGGTTCTGAAAAATACCACGAATGATTTCATCAACTTCTATCAGACAATAGACATGCTGATAGTGGACGATATACAGGAGTGGGTGTCGGCAACGAAGACACAAGACACGTTCTTCCACATCTTCAACCACCTGTTCATGAACGGCAAACGCATCATTTTGGCATGCGACCGTCCGCCTGTGGACCTCAAAGGAATGAACGACCGCCTGCTTACACGCTTCAGTTGCGGACTGATAGCAGAGCTGGAAAAGCCCAACGTACAGCTGTGTGAGGATATCCTGAACTGCAAGATAAAGCGCGACGGGCTAAGTATTCCGGCGGAAGTCGTGAGGTTTATCGCGCAGACAGCCAACGGAAGCGTGCGCGATTTGGAAGGCGTTATAAATTCGCTCATGGCATATTCGATAGTCTATAACAGCAATATAGACATGAAACTGGCAGAGCGCGTGATAAAGCGTGCCGTGAAAATAGACGACACACCGCTGACAATAGACGATATTATGGACAAGGTATGCGTGCATTTCAACGTGTCTCCCGCATCAGTTACGGGCAGAAGCCGCAAGCATGAGTATGTTGTGGCGCGTCAGGTGTCGATGTATCTTGCACAGAAATACACCAACATGCCGGCGGCAAGGATAGGAAGACTGGTCGGAGGCAGGGACCATTCAACGGTGATACACAGCTGTTCGCAGGTGGAAAAGCGTATCAAGACCGACGTTTCGTTCAGCGATGAGATAACAAGCATAGAGACTTCGTTCAAGCTGAAGCGGTAGATTGAAGAGCGATAAGACAAAGGAAATCACTCTGAAAGCACTTTCCGCACCATGATTATGGTACGAAAAGCATGGCGGATATATTGAAATGTAGGTATTATTACGATAATGTATATAAATATAAAAAGCCCACCGTTAGGGACAATGGGCGAACCTGATGTTTTCACAACAGAATATTGTTTCTCCTAATGCAAAGGAATAATTTATTGCGTTATGTTTTTATCGTACTATTGAGCAGAGTCAATTTAGTTCCGCTTTTATTGAAGTCATCTAAACTTTTATGAGATTCAATATTTGCCTTTATTTTTTTGAGGGTGTTTTTGCACTTGAAGAGGGAGTGTGGCGGGCTACACTCAACCGATGAAAGGGTAAAAACAGACCAAAAAGAAAAGTAAAGATTGGGGTTATAAGATATAAAAGTTTAAGATTTTTTATTCGTCATAAAAGTTTAGATGACCTCATTGCCAAATTCTATATTATAGAATATATTTCTTATAAAAGTTCTATAATTCAAAATTAATTTATACTTTTGCATCAAATAAAAGATATATGAGAATTGTATCACATAAGAAATTGAAAGAGTTCTACGAGACGAAGGGTTATGAAAATTCACGCATTGCCTTAGAGCGTTGGTATGATATAGCGGAAAAAGCAGAATGGAAGAACCTGTCAGACATTAAAGTGGATTTCCTTTCAGTTGATTATGTAGGTAACCAACACTATGTATTCAATATCAGAGGCAACAATTATCGGCTTGTGGTAGTTGTCAAGTTTACGATAGGTTACATATTCATCCGTTGGGTGGGTACTCATAAAGATTACGATAAGATAGATTGTTCAACCATTTAAGAGATAGAAGTATGAATAAAATTACGAAAGAACAGTATGAATTTGCTTTGGCGAGAGTGGAAGAACTTCTGCCATTGGTTGATGACAATACGCCTTCAAA
>ERZ778514.2272-NODE-2272-length-12515-cov-7.236196_pt1 | contig 12515 bp, 12 predicted proteins | sample MGYA00510344_ERZ778514 | MGnify/ENA primary metagenome ERZ778514 (study PRJEB29527, sample SAMN07138968) | mouse gut metagenome | material: feces | host: mouse | place: China:Nanjing | collected 2016-01-25 ... | reverse complement strand
TTCTTTCTTAATTCTTAACCCTTACCCCCCCTAATTCTTAATTCTTACTTCTTAATTCTTAATTAAATTACTTTTTAATTAATTCTTATAAAGTTCATCGGCGTCCACGGTTCGCGCTCCGGTTTGTCGCCTGTCCCGATGCCGTGTATCTTCTTCAGCATCCACGCCATGTTGTTTGCCAGCGTGCGCATGGTCTGCATTCCCTCAGTGTCGAGTGCCGCCTCTCCCTTGTCACGCCCGTAGACGATGTTCCAGTATTGTGAGGTCACTATCGGCATGTTGCACATCTGGAACGGCATCTGGAGCGTCTGGAATGCTGCGGTGGCTCCGCCGCGGCGGCATACGCATACCGCTGCCGCCGGCTTGCCTGTGAAGTTTGCCCCGCCGGCATACAACATCCTTTGCAGAAGGGCGAGCGCCTGTGCCGCCGGTTGTCCCCAATATACTGGCGCACCTATTATTATGGCGTCGCATCCCTCCATTTTCCCTATCACCGTGTTTGTGACATCATCGCCGAACACACAGCGGTTGTCGCCGTTCTCCCTGCACTTGCCGCAGGCAATACATCCGCGTACAGCCTTGTTGCCAACCCATACCGTCTCGCTGTCTACGCCCTGTTCCGCAAGCTGACGTGCGATTTCCGCCAGTGCCACGCAGGTGTTTCCATCCTTGCGCGGGCTTCCGTTTATAAGTAGTACCTTCATCTTCTTCTTTCTTAAATTACTCTATCACCACTGCCGTGCCGCTTGTCGCCACCATAATCATCGAGCCGTTCTGTCCTACGGTCTCATAGTCGATGTCTATACCCACTATGGCGTTGGCTCCAAGCTTCGCCGCACGCTCCTGCATCTCGCGCATGGACGTGTCCTTTCCCTCGATGAGCACCCGCTCATAGCTTCCGCTTCTTCCGCCTACGATATCGCGTATTCCGGCAAAGAAGTCCTTTACAAAGTTCGCACCGATTATTGTCTCGCCTGTCACCACGCCCTTATATTCGCGTATTGTGTGACCCTCGATTGTTGGAGTTGTTGTAAGTATCATAGTTGTTCCTTTATGTCTGTTTGCGGCAGACAGAATGCAACATGCCGGCGGGGCGTACGTCCCGTGCTGACATAATGCAACCTGTATGCCCGTTTTTCCTTTCTTTCTGCTTTTCCGTAACCCCGAAATACGCCGCCTCTTCCAATTTTTATTTCCCGTCGGGCTGAAAACGGGCAAAATGAGTGTGCGGCCGCAATACGCTAACCTACAGTTTGTTATAGCCTCCAGTGCCGTATTTGTGCAGCCGGACATGCCCTTTCTTTGCGTAAAGACGGCATATAAGACCGCTAAAGATGCCCTTTCTGACTGCTAAAGGTGCCCTTTCGGGATGCCAAAGCACGCATTTTTGAGTCATAAAGCAGGCACTTTTACCCCTCAAAGTGCGTATTTTACCGTCTTTTCCGCATAAATTCACGCCGCAGAGCACCGCTGCCGGTGTCTGCCGCGCGTGGTTTGTCTTTTTCCGCGGATGTTTTTCGGGTTACATATTGCTGCCGTTTTACGGCATATTGCTTACACTTCTTATTTCTTTTCCTCCTTCAGCAGGTCCCTTATCTCGGCAAGCAGCTTCTCTTCAGCCGACGGTGCGGGTGGCGCAGGAGGTGCAGCAGGCTCCTCTTCCTTTTTCTTTGAAAGGCGGTTGATGCCCTTTACCATAAGGAAAACGCAGAAGGCGATGATGATGAAGTCGAGCGTTGTCTGTATAAAGTTGCCGTAGTTTATTGTTGCCGGCTGCAGCTTTTCAAGCCCTGCGACATCCACCGAGGGAAGCGTGAACTTGAGGTCGGAGAAGTTTACGCCGCCTATTATCCAGCCTATCGGCGGCATGATGATGTCGTCTACTATTGAAGATACAATCTTTCCGAACGCTCCTCCGATGATGACACCCACAGCCATGTCAACGGCATTGCCCTTGACGGCAAACTGTTTGAACTCGTTTATAAAATTACTCATACGTTTTGTTTTTTATAATATTTAATATAGAATAGTGTGCAAATATAGAAAAAAATAGTAACTTTGCAGCCGAAAAGATTGAAAAAAGCCGGTTGGCATCTTTTAAGGTTATTAGTATGTGCCGATGAACGGGTGCAGAAATAGGTATGTTTAAGGAAAAGTTTTTAACCCAAAATAATAAAAAAGAAATGATTAAGATTGGTATTAACGGTTTCGGTCGTATCGGCCGTTTCGTTTTCCGCGCAGCTCAGACTCGCGATGACATTCAGGTTGTAGGTATCAATGACCTTTGTCCGGTTGACTACTTGGCATATATGCTGAAGTATGACACCATGCACGGTGCTTTCCAGGGCACAATCGAGGCTGACGTAGAGAACAGCAAGCTGATTGTAAACGGCAAGGAAATCCGTGTTACTGCAGAGCGCAACCCGGCTGACCTGAAGTGGAACGAGGTTGAGGCTGAATACGTAGTAGAGTCTACAGGTCTGTTCCTGACACAGGAGAAGGCTCAGGCTCACATCGATGCCGGCGCTAAGTATGTTGTAATGTCTGCACCTTCAAAGGACGCTACTCCTATGTTCGTTTGCGGTGTAAACTTCGATAAATATGAAAAGGGCACACAGTTCGTTTCCAACGCATCATGCACAACAAACTGCTTGGCTCCTATCGCTAAGGTTCTGAACGACAAGTTCGGTATCACAGACGGTCTTATGACAACCGTTCACTCTACAACAGCTACACAGAAGACTGTTGACGGTCCGTCAATGAAGGACTGGCGCGGCGGCCGTGCTGCTTCTGGCAACATCATCCCGTCTTCTACAGGTGCTGCAAAGGCTGTAGGCAAGGTTATTCCTGAGCTGAACGGCAAGCTGACAGGTATGTCTATGCGCGTTCCTACTCTGGACGTTTCTGTTGTAGACCTTACTGTAAACCTCGCTAAGCCGGCTACATACGCAGAGATTTGCGCAGCTATGAAAGAGGCTTCTGAGGGCGAGCTGAAGGGTGTTCTGGGATATACAGAAGACGCAGTTGTTTCTTCTGACTTCCTCGGTGACACACGCACATCTATCTTCGACGCCAAGGCTGGTATCGCACTGACAGACACATTCGTTAAGGTTGTGTCTTGGTATGACAACGAGATCGGCTACTCTAACAAGGTGCTCGAGCTTATCGCACACATGAAGAAGGTTAACGGCTAATCCGTAATAACGTGATTCAAAATAAAAGGGGATATGCATGACATATCCCCTTTTTTTCTTTGCTTTTGCATAAATCTTATTATTGCTTGTTGCTTGCTGTAAGATGTTTGGTGCAGATTTCGCATTTTGCACACATTTATTCATCAGAAATATCCTCTGTGATAGCTTTCCGCAATGTAAGGCGATGGCTCGTAATAGGCGCTGCAATTATAATTGTCCAATGTTTGGCATATCTTGTCGTTGTAGACCCGTAATATTCCGTCGGCATAGTCTTCGCCGGGTTTTAGCGTTGCCAATATGAGCCGCTGGTAGACTTTTCCCATCTGGCTCTCCCTTGGTATCCTTTCCACGAGCTTGCGGTTGACATCAGTCACGTCGTGGTTTCCCCCCTTCATGGCGTAAGTTCCAATCCAGTCTTCCATGACAGCCTGTGGCGGTGCGCTGTGCAGCACGTTCGCCAAAGAAAGCTTTTTGCACAATTCGTCGTGCCCCATGATGTTGGCAACATATTTGTTTGGCTGTTTCAGCTTCCTTGCGATGCGCTCAATCATATAGCACACGAAGTACAAGTCGTTTTTCGTGATTCTCTCGTCTTCAAAGAATATGTTTGTCATAATGCGTAGCTCCTTTCATATTTCATAGTTCGCAGTGAGTTTTCTGTGCAGAAAACAATTTGGTGCGTGGGGTGTTTGAATTTCACCAAGACCCAGAAAGCCTCCCTCGTTATGTCGCCTTGTATGAAATCTTCCACATAATCCCAAATCTGGTCGTCAGCCATAGGTCCTTCCACTATGTCCCAATCATGGACATTACCATTTCTGCAACCAACGATGAAGTCCAACCATTCTTCGGACATTTCCGGGAATGTCTTTATTCGCAGTTGGGTGTCAGGAGTATAATCAAAGACCGACACAATATGCTTGTCACGTTTTGTCAAAGCCCACCGTTGTGCCTGATGTTCGATTTTTGTACAGTAGAACCCGTATCCGAAATCTTTGTAGAAGCCGGACTTCCTTATTTCCGGATGCTCTACTTTCACATTGCTTCCATGATATATATCCATAATGCACAAAGATATGGATTTTTTCCCAATTATGCCGGTTGCAGCGTTTATTTATTGTTTTATTTTCTGAAAATTTGCGGTTTCTCAGAGGTTATTCGTATATTTGTATTTGCATTATGGGTAGAATGATAACCATACTCGGTCCTACGGCATCAGGCAAGACGTCGCTTGCCGCCGCACTCGCCGCTCAAGTTGGAGGCGAAATAATAAGTGCGGACAGCCGCCAGGTGTACAGGCGTATGGATATCGGCACGGGAAAGGACCTTGCCGACTATGTCGTGGGAGACAGAAAGATACCTTATCACCTTATTGATATAGTAGAGCCGGGAACCAAATACAACCTGTTTCAATATCAGCATGATTTTTTGCAGGCATACGAGGACATAGCGTCACACAGCGCACAGCCGATACTCTGCGGCGGCACCGGACTGTACATCGAGGCTGTGCTCGGCGGATACAGGCTTATGCCCGTGCCTGAAAACAAGGAGTTGCGCGAGAGCCTTTCGGACAAGACGCTCGAAGAACTTACCGCGGTGCTTGAAAGGCTTAAAGCCGAAAACAACTCCAAGATGCACAATACCACCGATGTGGACACCGTGAAACGTGCAATACGTGCCATAGAGATAGAGACATACTATAAGAATGTCCCCGTCGGCGGGCGCAGCTTTCCTGACATACCGTATATTATAATAGGTGTGGACATTCCGCGTGACGAACGCCGGAGGAGGATTACGCAGCGTCTCAGGCAAAGGCTCGACGAGGGTATGGTGGACGAGGTGAGGGCATTGCTCGACAGCGGAATAAAGGCAGAAGACCTTATATACTACGGATTGGAATATAAGTTTGTTACGGAATATATAACGGGTAAATTGTCGTATGTACAGATGTATGGATTACTTGAAACGGCAATTCACCAGTTTGCCAAGAGGCAGATGACATGGTTCCGGGGCATGGAGCGCCGCGGCTTTCACATCAACTGGATAGATGCAATGAAGACAACGGACGAGAAGACCGCCATGATATTGGAAATCTGTGAGCGGCAGAACGGCACCGGCAATATATGATAAAATATATAATAAGACATATAACACAAGGCTCAGGCATGACAACAGACAAGTGGGGAGTGCTGTATTGTCCCAAATACCGCACGGGCAGCAGGCATAAGTATTGGGAGAGGATAAGGAAAACGCTGTGTGACAACGGCGTCGACTTCGACTTCGTTCAGAGCGAGAGCGAAGGAAGCGTTGTCCGTCTCATAAACATGATGATAAACAACGGATACAGGACAATCGTCATTGTTGGCGGCGACTCGGCGCTGAACGATGCAGTAAACTGTCTCATGGCAGTGGAAAAGGATGTGCGTGATGCCGTTGCCCTGGGCGTGATACCCAATGGGGTGATGAACGACTTTGCCCGCTACTGGGGCATAAAGGAGGGCGATGTGGAGAATGTCGTGTCATGGATGAAGAAGCGCAGGGTAAGGAAAATCGACCTCGGCTGCATCCGGTATACCGACAACATGGGCGGAAAACGCTCGCGCTATTTCCTCAATTGCGTCAATATAGGCTTCATTGCCAACGTCATGAACCTGCGTGAGCGCACGCGCCGCTTCTTCGGTTCGCGCACGCTGTCGATGCTCTTCTCGCTGCTGCTGCTTGTATTCCAGCGCCTTGAATATAAAATGTCACTTAAGATAAACTCCGATGTGATAAGGCGCAAGATAATGACCGTGTGCATCGGCAATGCCTCGGGATACGGACAGACGCCGAGTGCGGTGCCTTACAACGGGCTGCTTGACGTGTCTGTGGTTCATCATCCGGGGGTGACACAGGTGCTGGAAGGTTTCTACTATCTTATGTCAGGGGCGTTCCTCAACCATAAGAGCGTTCATCCATACCGCACGCGTGAGGTTGTTGTCGAGGAGGCGCGCCATGCCCTGGTGAGCATCGACGGCAGACTGATAAGAAAGCCTGTGGGAAGCTATAAGGTCAGTGTGGAGCAGGAGGTGATAAACTTCATCATACCCGACTGACGGCAAGGACCTATCCTTTCGACGATATGCGTATCAGCTCGTCGTCGTGTATTATCTTTATTTTCTTTCCGTCTATGGTTATGAGCTTTTCATCGGCAAATGCCGAGAGAGTCCGTATGGCGTTGCTTGTTGTCATGTTGGACAGGTTGGCAAGGTCCTCGCGGCTCAGGTATATTCCAAGTGTCGAGCCGTCTTCTTCCACTCCGTATTTCTCCTTGAGGAAGAGCAGCGCTTCGGCAAGCCGTCCGCGGATATGCTTTTGCGTAAGGTTTATCGTGCGCGTGTCCGAGTTGCCGAGTTCGGTAGAGAGCTGCCTGATGAAAAACTTGCAGATGTTTATGTTGTCGTTCATCAGCTTCAGAAGAGTGTCGAAATGTATGAATGCCACCTCTGACGGCTCGAAAGCCATTGCGCTTGTCATGTAATCCTCATCGGCAAAGAACGGCCTGAAGCCGAACATCTCCTGGGGCTTTACGACGCGTATTATCTGTTCGCGTCCGTATACGCCCTCCTTGCATATCTTTACCTTGCCCTTGGTCAGGCACATCATGTATTGGGGGCTGTCCGACTTCCTGTATATGAAATCGTTCTTCTCGAAGCATTTTATAGTGATGTCGCCGTGTATGGCAGCCCGCTCGTTGTCTGTAAGCGGTTCCCATACGTCGCATATAAACTTTGCAGCCTTATCCTTGTTATCTTCAAATTCCATGACGGTTTATTCAATCCACAATGTCTTTACCTTAAAGCACGATGCAAAAGTACAACATTTCCATGTAAAAAAGGCATACTTGCATCATCCTTTTATGTTCTGTAGCATAAAAATGCTCCTTTATCAGGAAAAAAGAAAGCATTTATTTTGCCTTGAACGATAAAATTAGTATTTTTGAACGTCTAATCGTTGTATGCCGTATGCAAGCGGCGTATGCAGAGGCTGAATTTGATACAGAGAAACATTTTAAACCTTAATAGAATAACTATGAGTTATCTTCGATTCGAGAAGGCTCTTATGACAAACCTGGAAGAATCGCTTTCGAGGGAGTTGTTGCGTACAAACCGCTCGGGTGCTTATTCCTGTTCCACTATTGTCGACTGTAACACCCGTAAGTATCATGGGCTGTTTGTCGTTCCCGTTCCCGAACTGGACGATGAGAACTATGTATTGCTTTCATCAATGGATGTAACGGTGATACAGCACGGCGCGGAATTCAACCTTGGACTTCACAAGTATCAGGGAAACAACTACAGTCCTAAGGGCCACAAGTACATTCGTGAGTTTGATTGTGATAAAGTTCCCACAACACTCTATCGTGTGGGAGGAGTGCTGCTGAAGAAGGAAGTAGTGTTCCAGCACCATGAAGACCGCCTCCTTATACGCTATACGCTTGTCGATGCGCATAGTGCCACGACGGTACGCTTCAAGCCTTTCCTCGCTTTCCGCAGCGTGCGTCAGTTTACGCATGAGAACGGTACGGCGAGCCGTGAATATCACATGGTGGACAATGGGATAAAGACCCGCATGTATGCAGGATATCCGGAGCTTTACATGCAGTTCAGCAAGAAAAATGAGTTTGTGTTCAGTCCCGACTGGTATCGCGGCGTTGAGTATCCAAAGGAACAGGAGCGCGGATATGCCTCAAACGAGGACCTTTATGTTCCCGGATATTTCGAGATGAACATAAAGAAAGGCGAGAGCATCGTCTTTGCTGCGTCCACCTCGGAGATAAAGTCCTCGGGGCTTAAGAGACTGTTCGACAAGGAAGTGGACACGCGTTCTCCGAGAGACAACTTCTTCCACTGCCTCGTTAATGCGGCGCATCAGTTCCACAACAGGAAGGATGACGGCGAGGACTATCTGCTTGCAGGATATCCGTGGTTCAAGTGCCGTGCCCGCGACACATTCATCTCATTGCCCGGACTTACGCTGTCCATAGGAGAGCAGGACTACTTCGAGGAGGTCATGAAGACAGCAGAGAAAGGTCTGCGTGAGTTTATGGAAGGCAAGCCGCTGTCTGTCAAGATATACGAAATGGAACATCCCGATGTGCCCCTGTGGGCTATATGGGCTGTGCAGCAATATGCAAAGACCGCGGGCGATGCCGGATGCCTTGATAAATATGGCAGGCTCGTTGCCGACATCGTCGGCTTTGTAATAGGCGGAGGACATCCCAATATACGTCTTGATGAGAACGGGCTTATTTATTCCGACGGGCGATATAAGGCTGTGACATGGATGAATTCATCAGTAAACGGCAGCCCTGTCGTTCCGCGCACGGGATATATCGTGGAGTTCAATGCTCTTTGGTACAATGCCCTGAAGTTTGCCGCAAAGCTTGCGGCAATGGCTGGCAACGAAGAGACGGCTGCTGAACTGGAGACACGTGCCGAACTGTGCAAGTCTTCGTTTGTGGCAACATTCCTTAATGACTACGGCTACCTGTTTGACTATGTCGACGGGAACATGATGGACTGGAGTGTCCGTCCCAACATGATATTTGCCGTGGCACTCGACTACTCGCCCCTGTCGCAGGACCAGAAGAAGAGCGTGCTGGATGTATGTACGCGTGAGCTGCTGACCCCCAAGGGGCTGCGCTCGCTCTCTCCTAAGAGCGGAGGCTACAATCCGATGTATGTAGGCTCGCAGATACAGCGCGACTATGCCTATCATCAGGGAACGGCATGGCCGTGGCTGGGCGGTTTCTACATGGAGGCGTGCCTGAAGCTGTACAAGCGCACGAGGCTGAGCTTTGTAGAGAGACAGATGGTAGGATATGAGGACGAGATGACGCTGAACTGTATAGGCACCATTCCGGAACTGTCTGACGGCAACCCGCCGTTCAGGGCGCGCGGTGCAATGTCGTTTGCAATGAACGTTGCTGAAATATTGCGCACTCTCAACTTACTTGAAAAATACACCTATATTAAATAAAGGAGGAGCGATATGAAAGTATTAATGTTTGGATGGGAGTATCCTCCTCACGTATTTGGTGGACTCGCCACAGCTAACTTTGGTATAACGGAAGGACTGCATGCGCAGGGCGACATGGAGATTACGCTGTGTCTGCCGAAGCCATGGGGCGATGAAGACAGGACGGCGGCAAACATAATTGCAATGAATGCGGTTCCTGTTGCATGGCGCGATGTGGATTATGAATATGTGAAGAACCGTGTGGGCAACGTCATGGATCCGGAGCTTTATTACAAGTTGCGCGACCATATATATGCCGACTTCAACTATATGCACCTTAACGACCTCGGCGGCATAGACTTTGCAGGAGGATATCCTTCAAACCTGCATGAGGAGATAAACAACTACTCCATAATTACAGGAGTGGTGGCACGCCAGCAGGAGTTCGACATCATCCATGCGCACGACTGGCTTACATATCCCGCAGGCATACACGCAAAGCGCGTGAGCGGAAAGCCTCTGTGCATACATGTACATGCCACCGACTTCGACCGCAGCCGCGGAAAAGTTAATCCTACGGTATATTCTATCGAGAAAGACGGTATGGACAATGCCGACTGCATAATGTGTGTAAGCGAACTGACGCGTCAGACGGTCATCAACCAGTATCATCAGGACCCGCGCAAGTGTTTCACCGTGCACAATGCCGTATATCCGCTGCGTCAGGAACTGCAGGACATACCGCGTCCCGACCATACGGACAAGGAAAAGGTGGTTACCTTCCTCGGGCGTCTTACAATGCAGAAGGGTCCCGAATATTTTGTCGAGGCGGCAAACATGGTGCTCCACCGTACACGTAACGTCCGCTTCTGCATGGCAGGAAGCGGCGACATGATGGACGCCATGATTTATCTGGCTGCAGAGAGAGGCATTGCCGACCGTTTCCACTTCCCCGGATTTATGCGCGGCAAGCAGGTTTACGAGTGTCTTAAAGACTCGGATGTCTATGTGATGCCTTCTGTCAGCGAGCCGTTCGGCATATCGCCGCTTGAGGCAATGCAGTGCGGAACGCCAACCATCATATCCAAGCAGAGCGGATGTGCCGAGATTTTGGACAACTGTATCAAGGTGGACTATTGGGATATACACGCCCTTGCCGACGCCATATATTCAATCTGCCACAACGAGAGCCTGTTTAAATATTTACAGGAAGAGGGCAAGCGTGAGGTCGATCAGATTACATGGGAGAAAGTGGGACTGTGGATACGCGAGCTTTATGAGCGCACGCTCGGCATGAGATAAGCCTGATTTGCCAATCAGTCCAATAAGCCCAATGAGTCTGATTAGCCGAAAAAGTCTAATAAAACAAAAAACAAAACAACAATGAAAACAATATGCTTATACTTTGAGATACACCAGATAATACATCTCAAGAGATACCGTTTCTTCGATATAGGTACGGACCACTATTATTATGACGATTTTGAAAACGAGCGCAGCATAAGCGACATTGCCGAGCGTTCGTATATGCCGGCTCTCAATGCCTTTCAGGAGATGATAAAGGAGCACGGCAAGTATTTCAAGCTTGCCTTTTCGCTCTCGGGTGTGGGAATAGAGCAGCTGGAGATGCACGCGCCGCAGGTTCTCGCAAAGTTGCAGGAGCTTAACGAGACGGGATGTGTGGAGTTCCTTGCAGAACCTTATTCTCACGGACTGTCTGCCCTCGCAAATGAGGAGACCTTTGCTGCCGACGTCAAGAAGCAGGCAAAGAAGATGGAGGAATATTTCGGAAAGAAGCCTACCGTATTGCGCAACTCTTCCCTTATCTACAGCGATGACATAGGCGCGCAGGCTGCAGCGATGGGCTTTAAGGGCATGCTGACAGAAGGCGCAAAGCACGCTTTGGGCTGGAAGTCTCCGCATTATGTATACAATTGTGCCATGGCTCCTAACCTCAAGCTGTTGCTGCGTGACGTTGATTTGAGCGATGACATAAGCCTGCGCTTCAACAACAGCGACTGGGACGGGTATCCGCTCTTTGCCGATACATACATCAACCGCATTGCCTCCATGCCGGATGAAGAGCAGGTGATAAACATTTTCATGGAACTTTCTGCCCTCGGCATAGCACAGCCCCTGTCGTCCAACATCCTTGAGTTTATAAAGGCTCTGCCCGCATGTGCAAAACAGCGCGGCATAACATTCTCAACACCAACGGAGATATGTATGAAGATGAACAGCGTCGGCTCTCTCGACGTGCCCGACACACTGTCGTGGGTAGACGAGGAGCGCGATGTGAGCTGCTGGCTCGGCAATCCGATGCAGCGCGAGGCTTTCAACAAGCTCTACAGCGTTGCCGACCGTCTGCGCATAGCCAACGATCCGCGCATAAATCAGGACTGGGATTACTTGCAGGCAAGCAACAACTTCCGTTTTATGACGACAAAGCCTTCGAATGTGGGTCTTGACCGCGGTATATATACATCGCCTTTCGATGCCTTTACAAACTATATGAACATTCTCGGCGACTTCATAAACCGCGTCAACAGCCTTTATCCGGAGGAAATAGACAATGAGGAACTGAATTCACTGCTCACCACCATAAAGAACCAGGGTGATGAGATAGAGATGAAGGACAAGGAGATAGACCGCCTCAAGGCTAAGGTGGCAAAGATGCAGGAGGGAGAGAAGCCAGTGGAGGAGGCTCCCAAGACAAAGAAGACTGCTGCAAAGAAATCTGCGACAGCAAAGGCTGCAAAGAAACCAGCGGCTGCAAAGAAAGACTGAAGTCTTATTTATATACCAGAAACGGGCGGCTCAGATTTTTGAGCCGCCCGTTTCTGATTTCGTACGGATATGCTTTTAGACCATGCTTTCCCGACAATAAGGCTATGCTCCTGTAATAACAAAACTATGCTTTACTATATCTAAAGTTATGCTTTACCACATCTAAAGCATAGCTTTATCACATTTACATGTTGCCTTTCCCGTAAAAGAAATAAATGTGGCTCATCTGAAATTTGGAGTTACACTCCACTATTACTGTCTGCGGGCTGAAAGCCCAATGAACGCACAGCCTCGGGGCAACGCTCCGGGAACAGTTGTCGTATTAAGGTTGCTCCCTGAAAGGGCAAAAGCTTCTTTTCTGTAAGGTTCTGAGAGCATTCAGTGTATTTGCTTATCAATGCACACCATACTTATTTTTAACGCTTTTGCCCTTCCAGGGCGCAGCTTCATCTATGATTTCATTCCCATGGCGTTGCCATGGGCTGTGTGCTCATTGGGCTTTCTTTAAGTTTGCAGAGGAAATGCGTAAGCATC
>ERZ778514.2271-NODE-2271-length-12516-cov-4.745285_pt1 | contig 12516 bp, 12 predicted proteins | sample MGYA00510344_ERZ778514 | MGnify/ENA primary metagenome ERZ778514 (study PRJEB29527, sample SAMN07138968) | mouse gut metagenome | material: feces | host: mouse | place: China:Nanjing | collected 2016-01-25 ... | reverse complement strand
ATCAGGCATTCTGCACTTTACAAACCTGTCTGACACAACAACAGGAAATATCATAACTTACGAACTCGCAGCATTTTACATAATATTAACCGTGCGCAGGTATCAAATTTTCAGTAACTCTTGCTCTCTATTTTCAACAATTTTGTACCTTTGCACCCTTGAAATTTTACCGACAGGCATTTTAATAATGTCGGCATTGTTTTTTTAGGAGATGATCAAAAAAATACTGGTTTCACAACAGCAGCCCAAAGTTGCCACCCCTTATGAAGTCATTTCAGAAAAATTCGGAGTGAAGTTTGATTTCATCCCGTTCTTTCTGATTGAGCCCGTATCTTCACGTGAGTTCCGGGCACAAAGAATCAATATTCTCGACTATTCGGCAATCGTGTTTTCCGCAAGGTCCACAATCGATGCCTTCTTCCATCTTTGTGAAGAGCTGAGAGTAAAAATACCCGAGACAATGAAATATTTCTGCACTACAGAAGCCGTAGCAATGTACCTGCAGAAACATATAGTCTACAGAAAAAGGAAAATATTTTTCGGAGACGGCACGCCGTCATCAATAATATCCCTTATCGGTCCGAAACACAAAGGGGACAGATTCCTTATAACAACTTCAGACTCCATAAACAACGACATCACAAAGGCATTTGAGGTAAGCGGACTGGATTTCACAAGTGCGATCTTCGTCAAATCAGTATCACAGGACCTCAAGACAGTAGATATCGACTCATACGATATGTTCGTGCTCTACAACAAGGCCGATGTAAAATCATTGTTTGAGAATTTCCCTGATTTCAAGCAGGGCGACAAGAAATTCGTATCCTACGGAAAATCCGTTATGAAACCGATGGAGGAGGCCGGTCTTGAAATAGCCATTTCAGCACCTTCCGTTGAAGCGCCTTCCGTTGCGAAAGCAGTGGAAATCTATCTGGAAAAGAACAACAGATAGATGCAAGCCCTACGCGACACCCTCAGAAAAAGAGAAAGGCTCTGCAGCAAGAAAGACATATCAGTACTTCTTGCAAAAGGTAAATCCGCCAATGCGGAAATGATTCGCTGCCGGTTCATCAAAGGAACGGGAAGCGGAGACAACAGGATTATGGTCTCCGTCCCCAAAAAACTTTTCAGAAGGGCAGTAAAAAGAAACCTTCTCAAACGCAGGATAAGGGAAAGCTACAGACACCAGAAACACAGGCTCAATGACAACGGAACGGATATCCTGTTTATGTACAGCACTCCGGAAATAATGCCATACAAGGAAATATACGCACAGATAGGTCTGATAATAGATAAAATCAACAGTAATGGACACAGACACACTGAAAAGACTGATCCGAAAAGCGGCAATCTTTCCGTTCATAGTCCTGATCAAATTCTATAGGGTCTGCATCAGTCCTCTCAAACCGCCCACCTGCCGATTTACGCCTACCTGTTCACAATACGGGCTGGAAGCATTCCGCAAACACGGTCCCTTCAAAGGGCTTTATCTGACAGTCCGGAGGATTCTCCGCTGCCATCCGTGGGGAGGAAGCGGATACGACCCGGTCCCATAAAAATATCTTTATGCCAAAAAAAGAAGGAATACAAAAACTTTTCGACAATATAGCCCCGGAATACGACCGCCTCAACCATATCATGTCACTGAACATAGACAGGACCTGGAGAAGACGCGCAGTAAAACGTATGACAGGGACTTCAAACCCGCTGAATATACTCGACATTGCCTGCGGTACAGGAGATTTTGCAATAGCCATAGCACGTAAAGCCCCTTCCGGAAGCCGTATAACAGGACTTGACATCTCATCAGGAATGATTGAAATAGGCCGTGAAAAAGTGGCCAAAGCAGGACTTTCAAAAACAGTCAGCCTGGAGCAGGGAGACAGCGAAGACATACAGTACGGAGAAGGCACATTCGACCGCGTAAGCGTCGCATTCGGGGTAAGGAATTTCGAGAATATGGACAAAGGCCTGAAAGAAATGTACCGTGTGCTCAAACAAGACGGCAAAATTGTCATCCTTGAGCTCTCTGTACCTCAGAACAGGCTGATGAGGTGGTTCTACAACCTGTATTTCGTCAAAATTCTCCCTAAAATAGGCGGCAAGGTATCCGGCGACAGAGGTGCATACGAATATCTCCCTGCATCAGTTCTGAATTTTCCGAAACCGGACAGATTCAAAGCAATGATGGCAGAAGCCGGATTTGCAAACATCCGTCACAAATCATTCACATTCGGAATATGCAGAATGTTCACTGCCGACAAGCAGCCGCTCTAAAAAAGGTATACCAGGAATCCTGCACCTCCAAGCAAAGCGAAAAGGAAAGTGCTCAGGACAAGAAGAGGGAGCATCGGGTCAAGCTTCCTGCCGCTATGTTTCCATACTCCGGCAAGATGCACGGCATACAAAGGCAAGGTGAGGACAAACAGATAATGCCAAGGGTCAAACATTCTCAATGAAGCATACACAAGCATAGATACCCAGCCGGCAACGACAAGAACGGTCTGGTAGACCTTGGCTGCCCTCTCTCCTATCCTGAGAGGAATTGTAACCCTTGTGGCCGCATCAGTCTTCATATCCCTTATATTATTCACATTAAGGACGCCTACGCTGAACGCACCAATGCTGAATGCTGGCAGAAGGACAAAAGGCCTCACAGTGTGAGATGCCACAAAATACGACCCTATTACGGAAACCAGGCCGAAGAACAGGAAGACATACAGATCTCCGAGCCCCCTGTATCCATACGGATTCCTTCCGAGAGTATAACGCATCGCCCCGGAAATGGCAGCGCATCCCAACAGCATGAGCAGAACAGGCTCCAATGCGAAAAAAGTCCCGAAAGAGAACCATATCATAGCTAGTCCCGACGCAATGCAAAGAAAGATATATACTATTATCATATTCCTGAAATCACTGCGCGTCAGAAGACCTCTTGACAGCACACCTTCAGGGCCCTGTCTTCCGGCTCCGTCCGTACCGCTCATAAAGTCCCCAAGCTCATTGGAGACATTGCTCAGAATCTGCAGAAAAACTGTGGTCAGCAAAGTAAATAAAGCCACCTTCCAGCTGACATGATAATCAGAAGCGGCAAGCATAAGTCCGAGAATTACCCCGGCGGCGGACAAAGGAAGAGTCCTTAGTCTCATTGCGGAAAAATATGCGGATATTTTTGGGTTCATTTTGTGTACAACTCTTAAAACAACATATTAAACAACGAAATCAACAACCTCCAAGGCAGATTTCTTCACGACCTTTGTCAGCGGTTAAGAATCTTATTCGTCTCTTAATGCTGATGGTGAAGGTTATGTGTGCAATTCAGATCTTAATCAACAGCAATAAGAAAAATCCTCACAAATGAGGTTTTATAAATAGGCTGCCTGTGAAGGTAGCCTATTTGTTTTCACATTGTTTTCTCCTGGCGAAAACCACCTTCATATTAAGGGAGACAAAATGCGCCACGGCATTGAAAACGTTTGAACTTCTCGCATCATAAAGGAACTGCTCTCGGAAAGGTCTTCCTTTAGGGGACATCAGAGACCTGTAGCGTTCTTTCACCGAGAATGAAGCGTCGCGCCATTTCGGAAGAGAAGGGTTCCGGTCACATTCGGCAAGTATACCGGGAGATACGACAGAAGTGATACCAGCCTTCAATGCCCTGATACCATAGTCATAGTCTCCGAAACTGTGGCTGTATCGGGCATCCATAGTACCGAGCTTCTCAAACACATATTTCGGCACAAGCACGATGTTTCCGTTGAAGATATCGCAAGCGACAGGAATGTCCTTGTCCGGAGGGATCAGCTTGCCGGAACGCGTCCTTCCTCCATAGCTGATATTCCCCTCTGAGTCCACAGTGGTCCCCACAATGACTGCCCTGTGCTTCAGGTAAGAAGAATTTTCAAGAAGAGTTGAAAAAGCCCCCCGGCAAAGGACAATGTCGTCATTCAGCCACAGATAGAAATCAAAGTCATTTTCCGCAGCCTCTTTCCACGCCGCAATCATTCCCCTGTTCCAGAACAGGCTGCCGTCACCTTTTATTATATTGACTTCAGGAAAAGACTCGGAGACATATTCAGAAGTCCCGTCGGTACTTGCATCGTCAGTAAGATATACGGAAAACGCAAAACGTCCCTCAGCCTTCAAGGCCTCCATCTGCGAAAAGCAGCTCTCCAGGCAGGCAAGCGTCTTGTCCCTGCGGTTGTGCACCGCAAGCAATATCGCAACTGTCATCATATCAGTCAAGCTTAAGGACAGCCATAAAAGCACTCTGCGGAACTTCCACCGTACCTATCTGCCTCATCCTCTTCTTTCCCTGCTTCTGCTTCTCAAGCAGCTTGCGCTTCCTTGAGATGTCGCCTCCATAACATTTTGCCGTCACATCCTTGCGGACTGCCTTTACGGTCTCCCTTGCTATGATCTTGGCACCTATGGCAGCCTGTATGGCTATATCAAACTGCTGTCTCGGGATCAGTTCCTTGAGCTTTTCACATATCTTGCGCCCGAAATCATACGCGTGGTCAACGTGGATAAGGCTTGAAAGCGCATCTGCAGGCTCTCCGTTGAGAAGTATATCGAGCTTGACAAGCTTGGCGTCCCTGAACCCTATCACATGGTAGTCAAATGAAGCATATCCTTTGGAAATGGATTTCAGCTTGTCATAAAAATCAAAGACAATCTCAGAAAGAGGCATCTCATACGTAAGCTCAAGCCTGTCCGCAGTCAGATAATGCTGATTGATAAGTGTTCCGCGCTTGTCAAGGCACAGTTTCATAATAGGTCCGTAAAATTCCGATTTTGAAATGACCTGCGCACGGATATAAGGCTCTTCGATCCTGTCTATAAGGGTAGGAGCAGGAAGTCCGGAAGGATTGTGGACATCCAGAACTTCCCCTTGGGTGGTATATACATTGTACGACACGTTCGGAACAGTCGTTATCACGTCCATACCGAACTCACGGAAAAGACGCTCCTGCACAATTTCAAGGTGAAGCAGCCCCAGAAATCCGCAACGGAATCCGAATCCGAGCGCAAGAGACGACTCAGGCTCGAATACAAGAGACGCGTCATTGAGCTGGAATTTCTCAAGGGAGGACCTGAGTTCCTCGTACTGGTCAGTCTCCACAGGATACATTCCGGCAAAAAGCATCGGCTTTACCTCTTCAAACCCCGCAATGGCTTCTGCACAAGGGTCCACAACCTTGGTAATCGTATCTCCGACCTTTACCTCTGCAGCGGTCTTGATTCCGGATATGATATATCCTACGCTTCCGCACGGTATTTCATCACGCGGGTGCATTTTCATCTTGAGCACGCCGACTTCATCCGCCTCATATTCCTTGCCGGTATTGAAGAACTTGACCTTGTCGCCTTTCCTTATCGAACCGTTCTTTACTTTGAAATAAGCGATGATTCCTCTGAACGAATTGAATACGGAATCGAATATCAGAGCCTGCAGCGGAGCGTCCGGATCTCCCTGCGGAGCAGGGATCCTCTCAACTATGGCCTCCAGGATATCCCCTACTCCGGCACCTGTCTTGCCCGATGCGCAAAGGACATCTTCCGGTCTGCATCCGAGCAGATCGACCACCTGGTCGGTCACTACATCGACCATAGCGGAATCCATATCAATCTTGTTCAGGACAGGTATGATTTCCAGATCGTGCTCTATCGCGAGATACAGGTTGGAAATAGTCTGTGCCTGTATGCCCTGGGTCGCATCGACCACAAGCAGCGCGCCCTCACACGAAGCTATCGCACGTGACACTTCGTATGAAAAGTCCACATGGCCCGGGGTATCGATCAGATTCAATACATACTTTTCCCCATTGCTGGTATATTCCATCTGGATAGCATGGCTCTTGATGGTGATTCCCTTTTCTTTTTCAAGGTCCATCGAGTCAAGCACCTGAGCCTCCATATCACGGCTGCTGAGAGTATTCGTGAACTCCAGCATCCTGTCCGCCAGCGTACTTTTACCGTGATCAATATGCGCAATTATGCAAAAGTTTCTTATGTTCTTCATCACATTTTCTCCGTAATCTCTGCAAAGATAATCCAAATAACGAAAAAATTGCGTACTTTTGTCAAGATGTAGCACAACATAAGATATTAATTCATTTATCGCTATGACTAATATTGAAGGTCTTAAAAAAATTTCATCCCAAGTCAGAAGAGACATTGTCAGAATGGTGACTGACGCCAAGTCCGGACATCCGGGAGGGTCTATGAGCAGTGCGGACTTCATGACCGCACTTTATTTCAATGTAATGGAGCACGATCCTTCGACCTGGACCAGAAACGGCAAAGGACAGGACGTGTTCATATTGTCTGCCGGGCATCTTACACCGGTTTACTATTCCGTTCTGTCACGCTGCGGATATTTCCCGGTATCGGAACTTGCAACATTCCGCAGATTCGGAACAAGGCTTCAGGGACATCCTTCCATAGACAAGGGACTGCCAGGAATTTTCCAGACCTCGGGATCGCTCGGACAGGGGCTTTCCGCAGCGGCAGGCTTCGCGATCGGCAAAAAGATGGACAAGGACGGCAAGACTGTATATGTGATGATGGGAGACGGAGAGTGCGAGGAAGGCCAGATATGGGAAGCAGCGATGTTTGCAGCCCACCAAAGGCTTGACAACCTTATAGGAATGATCGACTGGAACGGCCAGCAGATTGACGGCAAAGTGGACGAAGTCGGCGGGCTCGGAGACCTTGAAGCGAAATGGAAGGCATTCGGCTGGACGGTGCTCATCTGTGACGGACACGATTTCGCACAGATACTCGACGCGTTCGCAAAGGCCAAGGAGGAAAAAGGAAAAGGCAGACCGGTAATGATTCTGATGAAAAGCGATATGGGACACGGTGTCGACTTTATGGCAGGCACGCACAAATGGCACGGCAAAGCCCCTTCACAGGAACAATGCACAGAAGCCCTTTCACAGATTGAAGAGACACTCGGAGACTATTAGACTTGCAGGATTCAATTTTAATCAGACTGAAATGAAACAATATACCAACTCAGGAAACAAAGACACGAGAAGCGGTTTCGGAGCCGGACTTCTTGAAGCAGGCCAAAAAAATCCGGAAATCGTCGCCCTTACGGCTGACCTTGCAGGCTCCCTTAAAATGGATGCCTTTGCAGAGGCATTCCCGGAAAGATTCATACAGTGCGGCATTGCTGAAGCGAATATGATAGGAGTAGCGGCCGGACTTGCAATATCAGGAAAGATTCCTTTTGCAGGCTCATTCGCTGAATTCGTCACAGGAAGGGTATACGACCAGATACGTCAGGAAGTGGCATACGGACACGCAAACGTGAAAGTGTGCGCCTCCCACGCAGGCATCACCCTCGGAGAAGACGGAGCCACACACCAGACAATGGAGGACATTGCCCTGATGAGAGCATTGCCGGGGATGGTGGTGATCAACCCCTGCGACTACAATCAGACAAAGGCTGCGACCATAGCGGCAGCAGAATACGAAGGTCCTGTCTATCTCCGTTTCGGACGTCCTGGAGTACCGAACTTCACACCGGCAGACCAGAAATTTGAAATAGGAAAGGCCGTAATGCTCAATGAGGGCACCGATGTCACACTCTTCGCTACCGGCCATCTGGTATGGGAGGCATTACAGGCTTGCCAGCTTCTGGAAAACGAAGGCATTTCTGCTGAAGTAATAGACATCGCGACAATCAAACCTCTTGACGAAGAAGCGGTTGTAGCGTCAGTACGCAAGACGGGAGCAGCCGTATGCGCAGAGGAACACAATATAACGGGCGGCCTTGGAGAGCTTGTCAGCGGAACATTGGCCCGCAGGCATCCCGCTCCTGTGGAATTTGTATGCGGAGGTGACAGATTCGGACAGAGCGGTACACCTTCAGAACTGATGAAGGCATACGGACTGGATGCCGAGCATATAGCCGAAGCCGCAAAACTGGCAATCAGCCGCAAATAGAGACTAACATTATGCAGTCCTTCCAATATGATATTCTCAGACAAGGAAATAGTGTCGATGCTCCGTGCAGAAAAGAAAGAACAAGCTTTCAATGCACTGGTGCAGGAATATAAGGAAAGACTGTACTGGCATATACGCCGTTTCACATGCTCCCACGAAGACGCGGACGATCTTCTGCAGGAGACATTCATAAAGATATGGGGCGCCCTGGATTCATTCAAGGGAGCCTCATCTCTTTTTACCTGGGTATATAAGATAGCCACGAACGAGGCCCTCAATTTCCTGAGAAAGAAAAAGGTAAGAAGCATACTGCAAATGGAGTCCCTTGAAAATGTCCTCTGGAAAAAAATCGATGAAGACCCGTATTTCAACGGCAACGAAGTCCAGAGACAACTGCACAAGGCCATCCAGAAACTCCCTGAAAAGCAAAGGCTTGTGTTCAACCTGAGATATTTTGACGAGCTGAGCTACAACGAAATATCGGAAATTCTCAACACATCACCCGGGTCCCTTAAAGCATCATACCATCATGCATACGTCAAAATAAAGGATGAACTGGAAAAATATTTTTAACCTTTTCATATCACGCGTGTCTAAATAACCGGTTTTGATTTCATATCATGGACATTAAAGACAAATCAAATGATATTCTGGCTGACAAAGCCGAACTGAAAAAGATGCCTTTCAGGACACCTGAAGGGTATTTTGAACAATTCAGCGTCAAAGGCCATAATACAAAAGGCATATCCTCCAAAGGCAGCCGCAGCAAAAGAATCATCCCGTATATTACCGCTGCCGCCATGTTTACGGTCATCGCAGCGGCCGGTACAGCGATTATGAAAAATGTCCTGAACAATGACAGCACAACAGACTACATTGTCTGGACATACGATGACATCATCCCATACACCGACCCTGAATCCCTGTACTACTCATACAACAGTGAAAAACCATTGAGCGAAGAGGATATAATCGAATATCTCATCTTCAACGACACGGATCTGACAATGTTTACAAACGAATAAAGCACAATATTATGAAACGTATTTTGATTTTTGCCATCGTATTGACACTTTCCATTCCTGCAGTTTTGGCACAAGGCAGAAAAGATGACGGCTGGAAAGAAAGGGTAAGGGCGGAAAAGATAGCATTCCTGACAAAAGAAATGTCTCTGACTTCCCAGGAAGCACAGTCGTTCTGGCCGGTATACAATGAATGCTGCGACAAAAAGGACCAGGCTGTCCGGAATGTGATGAGGACATACCGCGAACTGGAAAAGGCAATCGAAACCAACAACGGAGTAGAGGCAAAGCTGAATGCATACGTCAAGGCCCTTGACGACAGGGAGGGACTCGAGACCGAAGCGTGCGCAAAATACAAAAAGATACTTCCTGCTGAAAAAGTTGCGAAATTCTATCTTGCGGACGAAAAATTCCGTCGTGAACAGATCCGGAGACTGCACCACAGAGAAAATCCTGGAGCAAACAGCAAATGAAATAAAGCCGTACGATAAAAACCGTACGGCTTTTATTATCTTTGCTATCAAACAAAAAAACATGACAATCTACACCTTTAAAAAATTCGTAACAGCCGCCATAGGTTTATCACTGGTGGCCTGCGCTACACATCCGGTCACTCATACCGGGAAACGTACCGATGCACTCGAGAATTCCGCCTGGAATGTTTCATCCTGGATTTCAGCGGCTGACGCCCCTGTAGTGGAAGGGAGGGTTTCAGACGGGACACGGGCCGCTGACGGGGCGAGCTGGTTTGTCTCTACAATCAAGAACGACAAGAAAATCGTTTCCGCAAAATGGATGACTACAGGACTCGGAGTGTACGACATCTATGTCAACGGCAAAACAATCGGACAGGAAATCCTGAAACCAGGATTCACACATCCATACAAGACCAGACTTTCATTCACATACGATATTACGGACGGCATTGATACAAGAGCCGGTGCGGAAAATGTTTTTTCGGCCCAGGTCACACCGGGATGGTGGGCTGACAAGATAGTCACTCCCGGAGGGAACGACGGGATGCTCGGTAAAAAATGCGCATTCCGCGGAGTCATCGAATTGACTTTCTCTGACGGGAGCAGGAAACTCTACGGCACGGACACGGAAAACTGGAAAGCAGGCATTGCCGGTCCGGTCAGACACGCAGCCATCTTCGACGGTGAAGAATACGATGCACGAGAGCCGATGGGATACGACACTCCGGAAAAACTTTCAACACCGGAAGTGAACAACGAATTCAGAGGTGAAATCCTGCCCTCAGAAGGAGCGGAAGTATATCTGAGGACAGATCTCGCCCTCAAGCCGGTCAGAGCATACATCTGGAAGGGAACCGAATATGCAGACAAGGCGAATTATGGAAAAATCAAAATCGTCAAGGAATTCACTCCTGGACAAGCGATGACCGTACGTCCCGGGGAAACCCTGGTAGTTGACTTCGGGCAGAACTGCGCCGCAGTGCCGTCCTTTGTATTCAACGCAGCTGAAAGCACCAGACTGGACTGCATCACGTCAGAAATCCTCAATGACGGCAACGGTGCCCGGGACCGCGGTATGGACGGGCCTGAAGGAAGCGTACACCGGCTCAATCTCCGTATTCCGGATACAGGGATGAGCCTCGGATACACTTTCGCGAAATCAAATGGAGATGTCTCCTTCTATCCAAGAAGCACATTTTTCGGATACCGCTTTGTCTCCGTCACCGTTTCTGATGAAGTGGAAATCAAAAGCATAGAGTCAATACCTGTAACATCAATAACAAAGGAGATGGAAACGGGAACGCTGACTACCGGGAACGAATTCATCAACAAGCTCATTTCCAACACAGTGTGGGGACAACGTTCCAATTATCTGTCCGTACCGACAGACTGCCCTCAGCGAAACGAACGTCTCGGCTGGACCGCCGATACGCAAGTATTTGCAGAAACAGGTTCTTTCTTTGCCAACACCGCATCATTCTTCCACAAATGGATGCGCGATATGCGTGACAGTCAGAGCGGTCCCGGAGGATATCCCGGAGTAGCACCATTGGCACAATACGGATGGGAAATGATGCGCGTAGGATGGGCGGACGCCGGAATAATAGTGCCGTGGACTATATGGAAACAGTTCAATGATACAGACATCGTCAACGAATGCTGGGAGTCAATGGAGAAATTCATAGACCACGTGAACGAGACCAGATACGACCACAATGCCCTGAAATCAGAAAACGGCAACTACCAATGGGCAGACTGGCTAAGCTATGAGCCTCTCGAAAGCTGCGGAGGAGGAGCTTTTGGCCACGATGCGAACGGCAATTGGGGACCGGTACCTGATGCAGTAGAATACTGGAACTACCTTTGCGCATCCTATTGGGCTATAGATGCCGGGATGATGCGGGATATGGCAGCAGCAACCGGAAGGGATCCGCAGAAATACGAGACCATGCTCAATGAGGCAAAATCTTATATCAAGGAAAGATTTCTCACGGACGAAGGCCTTTTCAAGACGGAGATACTGAATACTATGCAGACTCCTATTCTTTTCGCTCTGAAGAACGGCATAGCAGAAGGCAAGGAAAAAGAAAATATGATATCTCTCCTCAGGGAAAACTTCGCAAGGAAAGGGAACCGTCTCCAGACAGGATTTCTCGGCACTTCAATCCTTCTGCCGACACTTACCGACAACGGTATGAGCGATATTGCGTATGAGCTTCTGTTCCAGAGAAACAACCCGAGCTGGCTATATTCTGTCGACAACGGGGCCACAACCATCTGGGAACGGTGGAACAGCTATATGATTGAAAAAGGTATGGGACCGCAAGGAATGAACAGCTTCAACCACTATGCATACGGCGTAGTGTGCGAATGGATATGGGAAACCGCAGCAGGCATAGCGTCAGATCCGGCGGCACCGGGGTTCAGGCACATCATAATGAAACCTGTTCCGGACAGACGCCTGGGTCACCTGACCGCTGAATACAATTCCGCTTCCGGTCTTGTCAGAAGCTCCTGGAGATACGATGGGGACAGATGGATATGGAATTTCACTATTCCAGAAGGCGCAACCGCTTCCGTAACCCTCCCAGGAACATCAGAAGCCAAAGAATACTCTTCCGGTTCATACACTATCGAGCAATAAAAAGGAGGGTCTCTGCAACCGGCTGATATGCAGCGGATTGCAAAACAGTATTGTCCATATAAGACATACTGTTTTATAACTCATTGAATCCCACCGCATTGCAGAGACCCACCCGGTTGTACTCCGTGTCCATCGGCCCTTTTTCTGTCCGATGGACACACCAGCCAAAGGCAACTACCTTATAGTCAAGCACAAAACAAAAAGCGACGTGACCATCAGACGGGAAAATGTCTGATGGCCACGCTTCGGCGAAAATACAGTTAATATAGTATAATGGACATTATACCGTTAATATAGACACATACTTTGGGGTAATGGGTACAATGGACATTATACCGGGTAATAGTGACCCGAAATAAGGGGTATAATTGACATTTTTGGTTGGTGATCATGACAAAAGTGGTTGGTGAACGAG
>ERZ778514.2269-NODE-2269-length-12537-cov-5.480612_pt1 | contig 12537 bp, 7 predicted proteins | sample MGYA00510344_ERZ778514 | MGnify/ENA primary metagenome ERZ778514 (study PRJEB29527, sample SAMN07138968) | mouse gut metagenome | material: feces | host: mouse | place: China:Nanjing | collected 2016-01-25 ... | reverse complement strand
TTGATTGGGAACTCATCGCTGTTTGTATCAGCGATTCGACACACAGCCTCGAAGTAGGCTTTCAGTTCCTCGTTTGAGGATTGGAGGGTGAGAGCGGTATTAGCCATATTTATAAATGTATGTATTTTGCCGATAAAAGAGGAACACCCTCGTGCGCGCTCAAAGGTGGTGATTAGCGACACACAAAGGTGTTCCAAATGTCTTTCTTCATGCAATCACCACAAAGCATGATTTGTTTTGCAAAAGTAGTTTATTTTCTCGAATAAACCAAATGTAATATGTTTATTTTCCATTAAAACAACGTTTATCGGATTGAGGGGGCGAGACGTTGAGGGTGTATGATAGGAAGTAACACAACCACTAACACAAGCTCTAACGCAAGGACTAACGCAGCAAGTGCGGTTTTAATGTGGTGATATACATTTATTTGTACCGTTTCTCATCCGCTCGCTAACGCACCTTCTAACACAACAGCTAACACACCCTCTAACGCAAACGGACAGCCAAACTCAATCGGCTGTCCGCTGCTTTATTTGCGACATTTTGGTGAATTGCGGTAATCATATACCGGGATATTGTGAATTGTCCGCATCTCCTCGGTGCGAGATTGGGCGAGGGCATCCACCATTTCGTTGAACTCGTTTCCGTCATGCCCTTTCACCCATTCAAATTTCACAGTTTTCAGCCGAGAGGCATAGTTGAAGTACTGACGGATTACATTGGCGTTGGGTCGTGTGAAATTGTTGGCGTTCGCTTTGTTTTTAAGCACTTGGATGCAGTATTGTGAGTCAGTGTAGACAACAAGAGTTGACCCAGCGGGAACTGCGGCGACTGCACTCAGAATCGCCATCAACTCCATTTTGTTATTTGTCACTCCCACAAACCCTTTTGAGTTTTGTTTTAAGAGGTTTCGCTGCCCATCAAGTATTATGTAAGCCGCTCCGCCCTCTCCGTAGGGAGAAAGGTTATTACATGAGCCGTCAGTGTATGCGATATAGTCGGGAATAAAACTGTCGGATTTCTCGCTGTTGGCAGTTAATGCCCTACGTGCTATCATCTTTGCATAATTGGCTCGCTCGCAATCCGCATCTATGGGATTGAACTTAACAATGCGCCCGGCTATGCACTGCTGGAAGTCGGCATAAACCAATGTTGAGTCTTTTTGCTTGCGCTTCCTTGCCAAAGTATTACACTGAGGAGAGCTGAATACGACAGTTTCCGACAAGGGAACTCCATCTAAGGCATCAATCGCAGCCTGATAGGTTACTGCGATGTAAGCATTGGGATTATCACCTAACACATAACCCTCTCTTGTTATAGAGCCATCTTCTTGTCTTATGTACCAACCTGCGTTGCCGCTTGATAGGTGGATAATTATTTCAATCATAGTTCATTATTTTTTCTCGTATACACACGCACGTCAGTCTATCTGTAGGCTTATAGCTACAAACAAACAATAAATACTTGTATGTGCGTTTTGTACTTGCATTGTTCAAAAAAAATTAGTTGTCGTAATGAGCAAGTGCAAGCTCCAGCCTTGAATAGTTGCGGCTGTGTCGCTTGACATGGTTGAAGATTACATTAGTGAACACGTCGCCACACGCAGAACCTAAACGATATTCGTTTGCGTCCTTGACTACAAGATAGCCTTGACGCAGGAACGGCTTGCGTTTCAACAGGGAAGGGTTATCCGTGAGAGTCTGTCCCGAAATATAATCCGCTACTTTGATAAAGTCGTGCCGTTTCACTTTTACCATATTGGCTGCTTCAAGTTTGCGAATATGGCGAGATACGGTAGTGTGGTGCATTCCTGCAATGTGCGATAGTTTCTTTACTGATAAAGCCTTTGAACGTTCTGAACGAGTTGAATTTTGAGCTACAATAAGAAAGTCATTCTTCCGCTCTTTGGCGCTTATGGAGTAAAGCAACAATCGGTCACGCAGGCAACGTGACGTGTCGAAATGAGATATGGTGTCGGATGGTTCGTAACGGAACTTATAGCAATATGCGGAGTAAGCCACAAATTCCTTGCGACGAGAACGATAATAGTTCTTCTCCAGCTTGCCATGAGTGAACGTGTGAGCCACGAGATAATTCTTTTTCTCGTTGTAATAGAAAAGCTCCTTGCAATGTTTGGCTCGCTCAATCATGCGCTTTGCCTTGTTGTGGGAGCATTTCATCATACGTCGAACCGACATTACATCGGGATATATACCGCTTGACCCTTTGATACACTTGATGCACACGGCGAATATGAAAAGCTCCCACATCTGCTTGTCCTTGCGGTAGCGTTTCATCAGCTTTAGCGGTATGTTAAGGGTTCGGTGCATAAAAATGAAAGTCCGTACTAATTTGGCGCTGTACGAACTTTCAAATTTCCGGCGAGGGTTCAAGTCGCCGTTATGTCTTTTTTCGTATCGCGCCAATGATACAGCGGCAAAGATAGGGAACTATTCCCATATATGCAAGTGTGGTTTATGCCCTTACGCTATTAAAACAATACTATTGAAAAATAAATTACAAATTATATCACTGAAAATCAAAGAAGTAATGTTATATTAATCTTCATTCGTAACGAAAAGGTCGTGGGTTCGAGTCCCACTCGCGGCTCGTACGGCTCCTTGGAATCAGATGATTTCGAGGAGTTTTTTATTTATTACATATTCAGTTTTGCGTGTCGCCTGTCATAATTTATTTGTTTGTTGTATATCCGAAGTTTGAGTATATTTGCAGAGATATAAATTTTGAATATGGAATATGTTGTCTTAATTCTTCTAATTTCTGCATTTGTGGGGTTCGTAATGTTTTTACTATCCTGCTTTGAAAGCGTCGAGCGCGAAGAGAAAGAGCGGAAATTAAAAATGATTGATGATTTATTCCGCAATGTCGAGATAAAAATCATATTCCGCGACGCACCCGGCAATGGTTCGGCGCCAATCAAAGATGTTTCTGATTTGGAGCCGCAGGCAAAGCCTCGGATCTCTGCTTCTGCCCGGCGGGCTATGGAGTGGGGGATTGAGGATGACTGATATAGGTGTTTGCCATATATAGCAACTGTGCTCCACACGTTAGATGCGTGGAGCACAGCTGCTTTTTTGTTTAGTTTTTTAGCGTGGTTGTTTTATGTTGGGGAGCCATGCTGCGACGATGCCGAGAAGTGGCATAAGGGTGCTGACTTGGAATATGAATTCTATGCTTGTGCGGTCGGCAAGCCAGCCGAAAAATGCCGAGCCAATGCCTCCGAGGCCGAACATAAGGCCGAAGAATATGCCGGCAACCATTCCTACTTTGTCGGGCATGAGGTCGGTGGCGTAGACTACTATTGCGGAGAATGCCGAGGATATGACAAGGCCTATTATAACGGCGAAAGCAATGGTCCATGCAAGGTTGATGTAGGGCAGTGCCAAGGCGAAGGGCGCGGAGCCGAGTATGGATAGCAGTATCACATATTTGCGACCATATCGATCGCCTATGGCGCCGCCGGCTACTGTGCCTATGGCTACGGCTGCGAGGAAGATGAAGAGGCAGAACTGGGAGTCGCGCACGCTGACGCCGAAGCGTTCTATGAGGAAGAATGTGAAGTAGCTCGTCATACACGATATGAAGAAGTACTTGGAGAATATCATCAGCACGAGTATGGTCATTGCTTTGCGCACTGTTTTTCGAGGGAATACGGGCAGGCCTGCGACTGCGGAGGAGCGATGGCTTCGCGTGGCTATGACGCGGCCGTACCATCTGCCTATGCGCATGAGTACGCCGAGGGCGAAGAGTGCGGCGACAACGAACCATAGTATGGCTTGTTGGCCTGAGGGCAGAACTATGAGGGCGGCGAGCAGCGGGCCTATGGCGCTGCCGCCGTTTCCGCCTACCTGAAATATCGACTGGGCGAGTCCTTTGCGTCCTCCCGAGGCCATCTGGGCCACGCGTGATGCTTCGGGGTGGAATACGGACGAACCGGCTCCTATGATGGCCACAGATACGATGACGAGGGCGTAGTTGGCGGCTACGGCAAGCGATATGAGTCCGGCGAGCGTGCATGTCATACCGGCAGCGAGAGAGTACGGGCGCGGGTGGCGGTCGGCGTAGCGGCCTATGAAGGGCTGTATCACAGATGAAGTCATCTGGAATACGAATGTGATAAGCCCTATCTGGCCGAAGGTGAGGTTGTAATTATCTTTAAGAAGCGGATATACAGCCGGAATCACCGACTGGATCATGTCGTTGAGCAGGTGTACGAATCCTATGGCGAAGAGAATGGCAAAAGCAGTGCGGGGAGCGCCGCCGGCGGCACTCCCCACTTCTGTGGTATTTCTGTTCATTTTGTTCTGAAAGTGATTGAGGCTTCCGGCAATCCCTTGGCGGTAACCTTGAGGCGTTCTTTACCCTTTTTGTGGGTACTCCGCACGGCTATCAGCGCGCGTCCTTTCCAAGTGGTGTGCGAGGCATCGAAATACGGGTCGTTGTCCTTGATATCGCCGTTTCCGATGCCTGCCACTGTGGCGCGTTGCCCCGCGGTGGCTGTGAACGGAATCGAGGCGTCGGGTACCAGACGTCCTTGCGCGTCGACTACTTCCACTGTCACAAAGGCTATGTCGCCGCCATCGGCGTTCAAAGCCGTGCGGTCTGCGCTCAGGCGTATGGCGGCAGGAGCTCCTGAGGTGGTGAGAGAGCGTGTGTCGACGCTTTTTCCGTTGCTGTCTACGGCTTCGGCGCGTATTGTTCCGGGTCGGTACGGCAGGGTGAATACGGTGCGGCATTCTGCAACGTCGTTAGTGCCTACCAGGGTGTCGTCGAGATAGAGCTTCACGGCTGGGTATGTGGTGTATATTTCCACTTCGATGTCCTTGCCTTCGTGTCCGGGCCAGTTCCACGACTCCCATGTCGGCCATACCGACCATAGGGTTTCCTTGATGCGTCCGTGGTATCCGTCGGGCTCACGCACGGCCATATAGAGTTTTTCCTCCTGTCCGGGGTTGTGGAGCATGCTGCGGTAGTGGCTTACAGGTTTGCGCCATCCGGTAAGGTCGATGTCGCCGCAGTATGCCGCGTGCCACGGATATAGCGGGCGTTCGTAGTGTTCGCCGGGCACATCGCCTTCGTAGTAATAGCGTCCGATGCCGGATTCTCCGAGGTAATCGATGGCAGTCCATACGAAGTCGCCTATCACATAGGGCAGGTCTGTTGCCGTGCGGTAGTTCTTGTATACGTCGCGCGGGTAGGATTCTGTCTGCATCATAACGCGGCTCGGCACGCGGTCGTGGTCGCTCTCTGCCTTGTGTATCATGTAGTTGTATCCTACAATTTCGTGCTGTGCGGCGAGCGGGTCGTATATGTCCCAGTCGTTGTCCCACGATGCGAGAGCCGATGTGACCGGACGCGACGGGTCGAGGCGGCGGCACAGGCCCGCGAGCTGCGAGGCTGTTTTGATTACTTCGATTTTTTTGCGCTCGATTATCTCGTTGCCGATGCTCCAGCAGAATATTGAGGGGTGATTGCGGTCGCGCAGCACCATTGCCGCGATGTCGTCCTGCCAGCAGGTGTCGATAAGGGTCGAGTAGTCGTAGGGATTCTTGCCGTCGCGCCAGCCGTCGAATGCTTCGTCGATCACGAGGAGGCCTATGCTGTCGCAGGCGTTGAGGAATGCCCCGGACGGCAGGTTGTGCGATGTGCGCACGGCGTTGAACCCGGCTTCTTTCATAAGCGCGGCTTTGCGTATCTCGGCGCGGTCGTAAGCGGCGGCTCCGAGGATGCCGTTGTCGTGGTGGAGGCAACCGCCGTTGAGTACTATGGGGCGGCCGTTGAGCGTGAGTCCGTCAGCGCTGTCATAGCTGATGCTGCGGAATCCTGTCGTGGTGCTGCGCCGGTCTATGGGCTTTCCGTCGGCAAGCAGTTCGGTGGTCAGCGTGTACAGGGTAGGGGAGTCGGGGCTCCACAGGCCTGGCGACTTTACAGTGACGGCTGTTTTGGCACCATTGGCTGTAGCGACGGTGTTGCCGGAGGCGTCTGCAAGAGTGTGGCGGACTTCGAGTCGACGTTTGTCGTCGGTGGCGGTGCATATGTCGCTCTCTATGTCGAGGCTCCAGTTGTCATTGCCAAGATTCCGCGATACCACGTAGATGCCGTGGTTGGCGATATGCGTCGGCTCGGTGTTTATAAGCCAGACATGGCGGTATATGCCTGAGCCGCTGTACCAGCGGCAGTTTTTCTGCCGCGAGTTGTCGGCTTTCACAGCTATGGTATTGCGGCCGGGCTTCAGATAGGGCGTGATGTCGCAGAAAAACGACGAGTAGCCGTAGGGGTGACCGCCGGCGCGTTGGCCGTTGACATATACGTCGGAGGCCATATACACGCCCTCGAAATAGAGCTGTAGTTTGCGTCCGGCCTCTGCCGGCCCGATTTCGAGGTCTTTGAGGTACCATGCGGTGCCTGTGGGCAGATATCCTCCGTCGTTTCCTGCGGGGGCGTCGGGGCTGAAAGCTCCTTCGATGCTCCAGTCGTGGGGAACATCGACTGTCCGCCATTCAGATTTTGAATTAAACGCGGAGTCTGCCCCCATGCGGAAGAGCCAGCCGTTGTCGAAAAGTTCGCGGTGCTCTTTTGCACTGGCAATCAGGCACAGCCCCAGGGCTGCTGTAGCGAGAATGTGTCGTTTCATCAGTAAACAAGTTGCAGGTCGTCGAGCCACATAGTCGATGACTGGCCTCCTGTGTAGTAGTCGCCATATCGGCTTGCGGAGGCAACGACTATTATGTTTGATGGTTTTATGTCGGTTTTGTAGTATTCTATGGGTATTTCAAACTCAATCATACCGTCGCCGGCTGTCGCTTCGGTGAATATGCGTTCGCCGTAGGCTATGACATTGGGCTTATCCTTGCTGAACAGCCAGTTGGCCGGGTCGGCCGTGCGCACTATCCAGGGGTAGCTCTTGTAACTCTGGTATGACTTGTGAGAGTCGTCGACAAGGGCTATGTAGAGTATGCCGGAGTCCATATCGCCGGAGTGCACGTCGGGCAGATTGTCTGAGTCCACGTGGGTGATAGCCTGAGGCGAGTACTTGATGTATCCTTTCAGTGCTTTCGGGCGGGTTGTCCACGGGCGTCCCCAGCCAAGAATGCCCTTGGTGGTGTTCTCTGTTCCGAGAAATTCGCCAACGAACATATTTCCGGCGGCAAAAGCGCCAATTGTGCCTATGCCTACAAACTGCGATTCCATTTTTATGGAGCGCTGTCCTGTATGCTTGACTGTTTCGTCGGGCTGGGTCACGTTTTTGCCCATTTTCGACGAGCCGTGGTTGCCGGAGTCCCAGAACATCGAGGAGGCATCAGTGCAGATTAGGTATGTTTTTGACGAAGTGTTCCATTCTTCGAATCCGGCGTTGGGTAGCTGCTGTTCGGAGTCTGTGGTGAAGCTCTTTATGTCGGCGCTTATGAAATCGTCGGCATATACCTTGTATTCGTATCGTGAGCCGGGAGTGAGGCCTGTTATTGTCGCTGTGACAGTGTTGCCGGAAACTTCGCCGACCGCTTTCTGCCAGTCTCCGTCGGCCCGCGATGCCGCTGCCCGGTACAAGAATCCGTACTCGCTTGCTCCGGCGCTTATTATGCCGCCGGAGAGTGTGGCCTGCGATGTCCATATGCCTGCCGGGGACGGGTCTTCGACCTTTACGGGCGCGTTGCTAACCACGAGGCTGAAAGTGGCTTCCGTGCGGTTGCTCGTGGGCTTTACGTCGGTGGCTATGATGCGGAAATCGTAGCGGCCTTCGGGCAGCGCGTTGTTGAACGCAGCGCTGAATTTGACTCGCAAGCTTGCCACGTCGAGGTCGGGGTCGTATGTATGCACTGTTTCGATGCCGTGTGATTCGAGTGCGCGGCGTACCTCGTCGCTCATATGGATAAAGTCGACGTCATTGCCGTCGAGGCCGCACTGTTCCATGAAAAACCGGCTGTCGATAATGACAGAGGACAGTTGGGCGGAGGCGTTGACAAAGAACGCGTGGTCGCCTACTTTACCCAACTCGGCGTAGAAAGGCTTGGTGATGTCGAAATTGTCGCCCATAATGAACGGCGCGAGCCGTATCACCACTTCGTGGTTAACCTCTATGGCGGTTTCGTCGATTTCGATAGAGAAATGTCCGCCGCCGACAGTTGTTTCCGAGCCGGAGTAATTGACATTGATGGTGTATTCGGTGGCGCGCTTGGGCGATTCGATAGTTCCTGAGCGTGTGAATGTTTCGCCCGAAGGCAAGGTGCCGTTGAGGGTCCACTGCAGGTCGCGGCTGCGCGACGACATCATAAAGTAGCCTTTGCGGGTGTCGCGTCCTTCAAATGTAAGCTCTCCGCCTTCGTGGCCCACGGTTAGCGAGTAGGAACTTATCGCCTCGTCGATTTCCTCGGAGTAGTTCACAGACGCCACCACATTGGCTATCTTGCAGTTGAGGTTGACGCCTGTGCTTTGGCCCTTGGAGACTGTGAAGGGAGCGTAGCCGGTGAAGTATCTGTCGGTGAAGGAAGCAGGCACACTGTCGCCGGCCCAGCCTTCGGCCACGTATTCGCCTGTGGTGAGCCACAGGCCGTTGGCCGGCAGGGAGGAAAGCCCTTCAAATTTCTTGACGAGTCCTTTGTCCTTTTTAGATATCCAGATCAAGGTGTTTTCTTTCAGTTCGTCGATGCCGGCGCGTGAGGCGAGCTTAATGTCGGAGCTTACAGAGGCGTTGAGGTATACCCGAGCACCACCGTCGCTAAGCTCATTTTCGTCGTGGCAGGCTGTCAATGTTCCGCAGAGTATCAGCCAAATGCCTATATATATATAGTTAAGAGCTTTCATACCATTATTTCGCTACGAAGGTGAGGGTGCGCGATACCGATGCCCCGTTTGCATCAGTTACTTTGAGAGTGAAGGTGTGAGTGCCTTCAAATCCGGCGAGCAGTGGCGCAAGGGTGGTTATGTCGAAGTTCACTTTGTTTTTACCGCGAACCTCGCTGCCTACCGGCAGGCCGAGGCTTGCTATGTCTGAGCCGGGCTTTGAGTTTTTATCAAGCGTGGCGAGGTCGAAGTCGAGAGGCAGCATTTCGCCTGCAGAAGAGGTGAATTCGCTGTTGCTTGAGTCGATTTTCACTTCCAGATTGTTGATGCCGGCTTTCGACTCTATCACCACGAGGCAGGGTTTGTCTGTGTCCCAGCCGTCGGGGGAGTTCGCCTCTGTGAAGCTTAGGCCTTCGCTGGGGGTGATGGTGAACTGGTCGTCATCATCGCCGGGCTCGGGCGGTGTCGGCTCTTCGCCTCCGCCTTCTGTTCCGGGGCGTTCTTCGCCGGTGATGGGATCTTCTTCGACAATCACGTTGCCGTTCTTATCTTCTCCTACGACGGAGGAATCGACCTTTATGCCTTCTCCGCCTATGGTGATGTCGCCTTCTTCGGTGGGAACGTCCGGCTCGCGGTTGAGCCTGAACGTTATTTTATAGTGTGTGCCTGCTTTGACGTCGGGTATGGAAGTCACCTGCTCTACGATGCTTCCGTGTATGGTGCTGCGGAATGTGGCAACCAGAGTGGTGCTGCCGGGCACGGCGGCAAAGTAGCCGGAGCGTTTCTCCGAGGGTGTGTAGGTGAGAGTGCCTTCGTCGTTGCATACAACAGTCACACGAGTGTCTTCGCCCATCTGACTCGAAAGCGCGTCGGAGTAGAGTATGCTCACGCGTATGCTCTGGAAGGAACATACGATGGTGCCTATGTCGGTAATTTTTGACTCGGCAATCTCGAATGCTTTTGTGCCAAGGTAATACGGGCAGTCCCAGCCTGATTTTTCGAGTTTGTGGCTTTCGACATCGATATTGTATTTGCCGACGGGAAGTGTCATAACTTCCGGCGTTTCGGCATACTTCCATTCTTTGACGGCTGTGCCTGTGGCGTTGTTGGAAATTTTGACTATAAAGTCCGACAAGTCGGCAACTGCCCGGCTTTCAGCTTCATTTTCTTTCTCTTCCACCTCTACTCCCAGCGAGGAAAGGTCGAGGGAGCCTGTTTTCTCTTCTGCCGGGGGAAGCGGCTTGTCGTCGTTGCAACTGTACATCGGCAGCATGGCCGCAGCGCAGATTGCGAGTGATAATATATTGGTTCTCATAAGAGTGGTTCTCGATGTGGTATGTGTTAGTATATTAATTCTATCTCGTCGATGTATAGCTGCGAGCCCATATACGTTCCGTCGCTGAGATTTGATCCTGGCGGAGGTGTAAGATATGTGGTGTTTATAAATTGCTTGTCATCTCTTACGATATTCGACGACTTGAATTTCACGATGAGAGTTTTTGCCTTGGCTGTGTTCAGCGGATATTCAAGAGTAAAAGAAATCTCTTTCCAGTCGGCCTGAGAGGAAAGTTCCGTATTTTGGGTGGATATGGTTTTTCCTTCGCTGTCGAGTATGCTTATTTCAGCATAGGCACGGTCGTCGGAGCTTTTAGGCTCGTACTTATAGTAGAATTTCATACCCGATGGACGTGACGTCCATTCCGTGCCGTATACAGGCTGCTTGGTATTGGTATCGAAGTATCCCACATAAAGTTCTCCCGGAGTTATATGCTGACACGTGCCCATATTTCCGGAGATTACAGGTGCAGAGTTGCCACCGCCCCAGCCCACGGTTCTAATCAACGCTCCCTGACCCATATAGCCGCCTTGGTTGTCGCCCATAATGGTGGATATGGTTCCGGATATGGCTGAGTAGGCACAACCATTTCTGTTAAACACATTGGTGGAGCTTCCGCCTTCGGAGGTGGTAAGCAGATTCATTGTTCCCCACTTGGTAGAGGTGTCGCGTCCGGGATATGAGCGCCACCAGTAAGCAGACTGGCCGTCTTCGCGTGTCCACATCTCCATAGAGCCGTTTTCAAATCTTTTTGCTTCTTCGGTCTTGAAACTTACGGGTTCTTTGCAGAAAGTTTCGTTAGAACGCACTGTTACGGTATATGTGGTGTTGTGCGTGAGCCTGTTGATGGTTATAAATGCACCGTTGACAGTGAATGACGCTCCGGCCCAAGTGGCTCCGCCGTCGGTTGAGATGCGCACATAAGGATTTCGGGCTATCGCTTCGGGGTCGGCAGTAGCGCATTTCACTTCAATTATCGCCTTGGTAGAAAATACATTGCGATTGTCGGCTTCGATTGTGAATTCAGGCACACTGTGTTTGACAGTGATTGTCGAGCTTTCGGTGTCGTTGTATTTGGCACGGATAATGAGGTCGGATGAAATGACGGGCACGTTCAGCGTAACGCGATAGGTGTTGTTGCCATTGTCTGTGACGCTTTCTATGGTCAAGGGGTCGAATGTGCCTCGTGAATTTCGGTATTGGAATACGACGTTCTTCTGGAGGTCGGCTCCGTTGAATTCCACGTCGAGGCTTAGCGTGCTGCCTCCGATTGGTAACTCGGACGGGTTCGACAGGTTAAGCGTGGCCTGTATTGTGTTGATGGTGAATGTGGCCGGTTCGCTGGTCTTGCCTTGGCGGTCGGTGACCACGACGGTGAATTTCGATGCGTTGTTCTGGATATAAGGTGAGAATTTGATATTGGATGCAACGCCGGTAAAATCGATTACACCCATCTGGTCGGGTCTGTTCCATATGCCCAGCGTGCTCAGACCGAGAGATTCGAGGCGCGACTGCATTATCTCGTCGGCGGCCGCGAGGTCAACTTCTGTCGGCCATGCCTGTGATGTAAGGTATTCGCTTTCGGTGCTGAGTTTGACAGAGCGTATGCCGCCGCGGGCCACAACATTCATTTTCAGGCCGTCGGCAGGCGCGGTTGCTCCGATTGCATCGATGACGTCGCCCGAGGCGAATCCTTCGGTCTTTATTTCGGGTGCGGGTGCGTTTAGTATCTGGTCGCTGAGGTCGATAATCACGTCTTCCTGGCCGAGTTGCTCGTCAAGGCTTACCACGAGGGTTGGATTGCCTACTTCGCCGTTGTTCACATCGACCGTGAACCGGTAGTGGTGGCGCGGTTGGGCCGTGAATGTGGCCACTTCGAGGCGAGCCTCGGTGCCGTTGTTTTTCACCACGCGCACCTGTAGTGTCACCGAGCCGGGATTCAGATATATGGGGCGTGTTTCTGTCGGGCCGTAAAAATTGTAATCGCCGCCTGCGGAGTGGAGTATGGCGTTGAAATTGCTCATGTAGTTGCGGAAAGCGTCGGTATAGCTTACCGTAACCATTGAGTTTGCCAATACTGCGGTGAGGTCTACAGAGGCTGTTTCATCTGATTTGACAGAGAATGTCTGCTCGTCGTAGAAATAGGGCTTTTCAAAGCCTTCAACGCCGTTTTCTCCATAGTATGCAGACAAGGTGTAGCGACCTACTTTGAATTTTTCATCGGTCGGGAAGTCGTTGACAGAGCTGAATGTACGGTTAATAGAGCCGTCCTCCGATACAAGTTTAAGGCTCAGGTCGGAGGCTGCAATGTTCGGTTCCGAACCGGCACGGCTTACGCTCGATGTCAAAGCCTCCGGCTGTAACGACACGAAAGGCGAAATTCTTCCGGTGGAGGAGGT
>ERZ778514.2268-NODE-2268-length-12541-cov-3.814672_pt1 | contig 12541 bp, 10 predicted proteins | sample MGYA00510344_ERZ778514 | MGnify/ENA primary metagenome ERZ778514 (study PRJEB29527, sample SAMN07138968) | mouse gut metagenome | material: feces | host: mouse | place: China:Nanjing | collected 2016-01-25 ... | reverse complement strand
CGCCGGAGGTTTCTCAAGCGACGCCTACACCGACATGGTGAAAGTAGCCCGCACCTCCGGACGGGAAAAAGAGCTATTCAACGTGGCAACCGACGAATTTAAAAGCTACCCACTCCACGACGGCGACATAGTGACAATCGGAACCGCCCTCGACCGCTACAGCAACCGAGTGGAACTGCGCGGAGCCGCCATGCGCCCCGGATTATATTCGCTCGGTTCCGGCATCAAAACCGTGCGCGACCTCATCAACAACGCAGAAGGGCTGGCTGAAGATGCCTACACCGCCCGCGCCATCCTCTACCGCGAGGCCGACGACCTCACCCTAATATCACAGGCCATCGACCTGGGCGCACTAATGGCCGGCACCGCCCCCGACATACCGCTGCGCCGCAACGACGTGCTGGTAATATCAAGCGTAAAAGACATCTTCGAGCGCGGAGGATTCACCATCAGCGGACGCGTTGCCAACCCCGGCACCTATCCCTATGCCGAAAACACCACCATCGAAGACCTCATTCTCGCAGCCGGAGGCCTGCTCGAAGGAGCCTCGGCGAAAGTCGACGTTTCCCGCCGAATCAACGACCCGATGGCCACCGCCTCGGAATCACAGATAGCCGAGATATATTCGTTCACACTCAAAGACGGCCTTATAATCGGCAACGGCAACAAATTCATCCTCAAGCCATACGACGTTGTTGAAGTCCGCAAAAGCCCCAACTACGTAGCCCAGCAGTTCGTCAGCCTCGACGGAGAAGTCACCTTCTCGGGCAACTACGTGCTGCAGAAACGCAACGAGCGACTGACAACACTCATCAACCGCGCCGGAGGACTCACACCCGAAGCATACGTGCGCGGGGCGCATGTGATGCGCCGCATGACCGAAGATGAAAAAGCCGCACGCGACGAAACCCTCCGCCTGGCCATGAACAGCAGCGGCGCCGATTCCATATCCGTGCGCAAACTCCAAGTGTCAGACTACTACTCCGTCGGCATCGACCTTGAAAAAGCCCTCGCCAATCCCGGCAGCAGCCACGACCTGATTATGCGCGCCGGCGACCGCCTTTTTGTGCCAGAGCAGATCAGCACAGTCAAAATCTCAGGCGACGTCATGGTGCCCAACACCGTAACCTACCAGAAAGGGCTGAAAGTCAAAGACTACGTAAACCTTGCCGGAGGCTTCGGCAACCGGGCCAACAAAGGCAAAATATTCATAGTCTACATGAACGGCATGGTAGCGCGGGCAAAACGCAACACACCCATAGAACCCGGATGCCAGATAATCGTGCCGTCGAAACCTGACAAGAAAGGATTCGACTGGGGCAAAGCCCTCACTATATCATCATCAGTAGGCACCCTCGGTACAATGGCAGCAGCCATCGCCTCACTGTTCAGATAAACCAACCTCATCAAGCCAAACATAATCAAACCGACATGCGCGACGAAAAAGAGTTTACACCCAACCAGGCCGATCCGGAAGAAGAAATCGACCTGCTCGAACTCGCAGCAAACCTCTGGAAAGGACGCCGGATTATCTTCAAATGGGCCGGAATCGGAGCCATAATCGGCCTGATTGTCGCTTTCAGCATCCCCAAAGAATACACAACAACAATAAAACTCGCTTCCGAAGCAAATGCCGGAGGAAGCACTGGAAGCCTCAGCGCTATAGCAGCCATGGCCGGCATAAACACCACTGGCAACAAAGCCGGCGATGCGGTCACACCTGAGCTATATCCCGACGTGCTGTCGTCAATCCCCTTCGTTGTCGGCTTGTTTGACGTGCCGGTCACAGAGAGGGAGAACGACTCGACCTACACCGTGCGCAACTATATCGAGCAGCACACATCGACCCCATGGTGGTCGGCAATAATGGCCCTCCCCGGCAAAACAATCGGCATGGTCAAATCATGGTTCTCACCCGAAGAAGACACCTCCTCCGGAGGCGCCACCAACCCGTTCAAGCTCTCAAAAAAAGAGACCCTCGTAAAAGAAGCCCTATCAGCCCGTATAGCTGGATCATACGACGATAAGACAGGCATCAACACCATATCTGTCACCATGCAGGATCCACAGGTATCAGCCATGCTCGCCGACACCGTGGCCCACCACCTGCAACAGTTCGTAACCGACTACCGCACATCCAAGGCACGCAAAGACCTTGAATATGCCGAACAGCTCAACAACGAAGCACGCGAAAGCTACTACGCAGCCCAGCAGCGCCTCGCCGATTATCTCGACCGCAACCAGGGCATCAGCCTCCACTCGGCCCAGGTAACCCGCGACCGCCTTTCAAACGAAGCCCAGCTCGCATTCAGCCTGTTCAACCAGACATCCCAGCAAGTGCAGCTCGCCAAGGCAAAAGTGCAGGAAAACACCCCTGTCTATGCTATCGTAGAGCCGGCCACAGTACCGCTCCGCGCGTCTAAGCCGTCAAAAGCAATGATACTCATCGGTTTCACCATTGTAGCAGCCATAGCGGCATCGGCAAAAATACTCCTGTCCGACACATTTAAAGCCCTAAAGACAAAAGTAAGTGCATAGACATCTCCACGCAATAATTGCAATCATCACGCTCGCAACCCCCACAGTTGCGGGCGCGGTTGTTAATAATGGCAACGAACCAGACGACGCAGTGACATTCTCATTCGATGAAATTCTGCGCTCAATGAACGATGCCACCCAGGCCGCCGACACCCTGCGCCACGACAACGTCACACCCGTTGAAAACACACTCGACTACATGGCCGAACTCTTCACCTCAGGCCCCGGCTCCGAACCCATCCTCGGAGGAGACCAGACAGCCATGCTCCACACCTCCCTGCCCGACGGCGACATCCCGATAAACGTCAGCGAATTCCACATGCCCGTATCAGGCCGCGTGACATCACCATTCGGACAACGCCCCAGATTCAACCGATTCCACCGGGGCATCGACATGCAATGCAACGGCGACACCGTGCGCGCGGCATTTCCCGGCACAGTCACCCTCACCCGCTTCGACCCAAAAGGCTACGGCTACTACATCCTCATCACCCACCCCAACGGGCTGCAGACACTCTATGCCCACCTCAGCAGCATCCTTGTTGTTCCCTCAGCGAAAATCAATGCAGGCGATCCCATCGCAATAGGCGGTTCAACCGGCAACTCCACCAGGCCGCATCTCCACTTCGAGACACGCTACCAGGCCGTGCCGCTGAATCCATCAGAAATCGTAAACCTCAAGACCGGAAAACCCATAAGCCCCACATTCATCTTCAACAAAAAACGGCACACTCCGCAATAAACAGCCCCGCAACACCGAACAAAAGCCGACCCACACCTGTTTCTAATGCAAAGGGCATTCCGGAATCATCACCCGGCATCCCCCAAAAGCATTTCCCCGCGGCAGAATGAACCAATTGCAACGACCAATCGTTAGCCAAGGGAACAACAACGACAGACTGCCATAAGCCCTGCCCATAAATACCGACAGCAATGATTCAGAAAAAAGTCATCGACGCAATCTACAAAAAATGCCGCCGGCGCCCACAGTCGCCCGACGAGCTCAACATACCCCTCCTTTTCGAGAAACTGCCCGAAGAGGCAATGATCGAAATCGACGAAAACGACATAATCATCAACAGCATCGACGCCTCATCACCATTCCACCGCATCCCCGTGAGCCATATCCACGCCATTCTCGAGTTCGACGAAGCGGTGGCAATCGTACTCCACTCATCGATAATCTTCCTGTCGAAAGACGACGGCTCCGTCCACGTCCACCTAAAAGAAATGCGCCCCTCCATCATCGACCGCATCCGCGCCGCAATCGCAGCAGACTGACACAGCCCCATCACGCCCGGGAAAACGCCATCTCCCAAAAATTTTGGCAAACCGAAAAATAATCGTAACTTTGCACTGCAACAGCAACCACAGGCGCAAGTGGCGTAATTGGTAGCCGCGCCAGACTTAGGATCTGGTGACTTCGGTCGTGGGGGTTCGAGTCCCCCCCTGCGCACAAAACAACTGCAAAAACAACCCAGTGTGGCGGAATTTTCCCGCCACACTTGTTATTTCTGTATAGGCGCCTCAGGAAATCTCCGGCAAACCGCATAATAAGCAACCGGAAAACCATCAGAAACGCCACATTATAACTAACACCCAAAACATTCACACCATGCTCAACGTAGGCCAATACCTCCCCGACGATCTCGGCACCGACAGCCAGGGACGTAATGTGAAAAGTTCCGACTTCGCCGGAAAACCCATGATAATCTATTTCTATCCCAAAGACAACACCCCGGGATGCACCGCCGAAGCCTGCTCAATCCAGAGCGACCTTCAGCGCCTCACCGACCGGGGATATGTAGTAGTCGGCATAAGCAAAGACTCCCCTGCCAGCCACATCAAATTCGCCGCAAAATACAACCTGCAGTTCATCCTCCTCAGCGATGAATCAACAGCCGTAAACCAAGCCTTCGGCGTGTGGCAGAAAAAGAAAATGGCCGGTCGCGAATACATGGGCACAGTCCGCACAACCTTCATCGCCGATGCCGACCACTGCATCACACACATCATCACCAAAGTAGACACCAAGAATGCCGGGCGACAGCTCCTTGAACTTCTCTCCGACAACAAATAGCTCCGCCGCCCCACACCCCTCAACAAAAGCCGCCATTGACCGATGGCGGCTTTTTGCGTATCTTTGCACAGCCAATGACAAAAAAACATCACATATCACACTCCGGCTCCCACCTCCTGCCCCTGTTGTTAACCGCAGCCATAATCATAGCACTGACCGGTTCATGCCGCCGTCTGCCTTCACAGGCCGACAACCACCTCATCGGCATAGACAGCATAATAGAAAACCGCCCCGACAGCGCGCTCACCATGCTGCGCGCAACCGACACCACACGCCTCAACCTCCCCGAAAGCCACGCCCTCTACGCCCTGCTCCTCACCCAGGCCGAAGACAAGAACTTCATCGACTCCAACTCCGACACCCTCATATCACGGGCAACCTCCTTCTATTCCACCCATCCCGGCCTATCCCCCACCCGGCGCCTACGCGCCCACTTCTACCACGCCCGCATCCTCTCCAACGCAAAAAACTACGCTCCAAGCCTAATCCATCTCAAAGAAGCCGAAGAAATAGCCCTTAAAATCAACAGCCATCACTATCTCGGACTGATTTACCGTAATCTGGCCGACATCTATGGCGAAATCAGAATTGCAAAAGAACAAGTAAGATATGCACAGCTGTCGTTAGACCACTTTCGCCAAAGCGGCAATGAACGCTTCACAACCTATGCCTACCTGGACTTAGCTCGTGCCTACCTCTCCGCCAACCAACCCGAAACCGCAATAAACACCTTATCGGGAATAACCATAATTACATCCGGACAACAGCAGCCCGACAGCAGCCTGATTGCATATTGCCATCTGATTAAAGCTCACGCAAACTTCCTTCAGGGCTACTACGCTGAAGCAGCATCCAACTACCGCCAAGCCATCCTTATGGATTCCGCTTCGTTACATCAGATCGACTATCGGGGATATATCGTTGCACTCATAAAAACCGGTCATCGTGATTCCGCTCTCAATGTTGCCGCTGAAATATCTCAATTATTTGGAGCCACCTTTATTACACCTTCTCAACTTGCATCGGCAAAAGATGATTATAAAACAGCATTCCACAACCTCCAAAAAGAATATCACGAACTCGACAGCATATCTTGGGCAATGATGCAACAGAATGTGTCAGACACATCAAACATTCTTGCGCAACAAAAAATCGAGAACCATAAAAAAGACATAGCATCACAAAAGAAACTAACATATCTCATCCTTCTCTTTACATCATGCGTAATCTTATTGATTGCAGCATTATGTTATGTCTATTATCTTCGCTTATCACAAAAAAGACAAATAACACTTCTGGAAATATCTGACTTAAAAAACAATCTTTTCAAGTCTTCCAATCAAAACGATAAATTCCGCCAGCAAATTCAACAGCTGTTTATTTCTCGATTCAGAACTATCGATGAATTGTGCACATTATATTACGAGCGCACCGACAACAGGCTCAAATCAACAGCTTTATCAAAAAAAGTAATATCAGAAATAGAATCAATAAAAAATGATAGCGAATATCAGACCCAACTCGAAGCTGAAATAAACTATTATAATTCAAACCTGATAGAAGATTTCAAACGCAACTACCCCGAAAGCACCCCCACAGAGATAAAACTTTTCATATTCTCTGTAGCCGGCTTTTCCAACAAAGCACTATGCATATTTCTTGACACTAAAATCGAAAATTTATACAATCTCAAATCCCGGCTGCGCAAACGCATTAGCGCCAAACCAATCCCTCGACAAGCCGACTTTTTATCGTTAATATAACATAATCAGCACATAATCAATATATTACCAAAACCCACAATTACCCACAACATAACATCCTCATAATCAGCCGCTTATTAACAACTCTATTACAATGATAGAAAATTGCGATTTCTATCATTTTTAATCCATTGCAATTCTGCTTATTACGCGTATTCCATGATAGGTTTTATTATGGCATATTTTTGGTGTTGCCACGATATTCTCCGATTTTTGTCTCAAACCAAATCATCAATTATGAATACCTATAAGTTCCCACTTGCAATCGGCCTGGCAATTCTAACCACGGCTCCCACCATCTATGCAGGCTCCGGAAATGATTTCGACCCGGGTAAAACAATATACGTTCCCAAAGGGCCTCAGTCTAACCGCCCACGCATTCCGTCTCGATCATATATAACCTGTATCTATATATCGGGAAAACTCACTTTCGAATTGCCGACAGGGAGCGAAGCCCTATCTGTCACCATTATCCACAAAGCAACCGGGCAAATTTGGTTTAACCTTGTTAACGAGAATTATCCTTCAATGGAGATCGGCACCGCTTCCGGCACCTACTCCATAACCATCATCACCGAATCCGGCGATGAGTTTTCCGGCTCATTCACCCTTTGACAATTACCTCGTAGTATTTAATACACAATAAGAAGCGTGGCCACGCAAACAACTATTTTTATTAACCTCAATTTTTTTGATTATGAAAAGACACCGAATTTTCAAACCGTAAATTGTTCCTGCAATATATGACACAGGCCGGAATCCACTCCGATCCGAAATGCAAAAGCTGTCTGATATTTCCGGCTTGCTCAGGAGGTTGCGGATATCACCGCTTAAAAAACAAGTTTGAAAACGGACGATATGACTTATGCCCTGTTTATAAGGACAAAAACATACTTGAGGAAGCTCTTTTGTCAACTTTAGCAAACAAAAATAAAAAAAAACATATGCCCGAATTGCATATTTAAGCTAATAAGCATATCTTTACATTTGTTAATATTTATGGCTAAAAACTCCTCTTATGATTCTGAAAGCATTCCTCACCGCACTCCTGCTCTCCATGTTCACTGCACTACAGGTCTCGGCTGAACTGACGGGTCGTGTTGTTGACAAGACTTCGGGCGCCCCCCTGGAGTTTGTCAACGTGGTGGCCATGTCGGCCGATTCGGCATATATGACCGGATGCACCACCGATTCCATCGGCAGGTTCTGCCTCCCGACAGCCACCAACCCGGCAATTGTGGGCTTTTCAGTAATCGGATATGAGAAACGCACATTGCCTGCCCCGGCGGCGGGAAGTTTCGGCGACGTGGCCTTGACCACTGCCGGCATTCAACTCGCCGAGGTGACGGTGGAAAACCGCACCCCCGCCACGCGCCTACAGGGCAGCAGCTTCATCACAACCGTTGCCGGCACTTTCATGTCAACCTTGATTTCCGCTGCCGACGTGATGCAATGGATTCCTGGGCTCACCGTCAGCAACAAACAGATCCGGGTATTCCAGAAAAGCAACCCGCTCATCTACATCAATAACCGTAAAATCAACTCTTTCACTGATGTCGAGACCCTTGAAGCGTCAAACATCGCCAGCATCGAAGTGATATCCGATCCAGGAGTGAAATATGGTATCGGCACAGACTGCGTGATTATAATCCACACCAGGCGCAACCTCGCCGACAGCTTCAGCACATCGCTGATTTCAACCAACACCGTGGCTAACCACTATTCAAACTCTGAAATCATCAACCTCACATTCAGGCAGAAAGGGCTGGAACTCACCGCTAAGGGCTTATTCTCGCACTCCGACCTCCTGTTTGCCAATGAAATCACAGAAGAATCTTTCAGCACCCCGGCCTGGAATAAAGAATTATCACAGACCGTGCGCCACAAAGACAATGGCGGATTTGCGGAAATCGGCATTAGCTATGACTTCTCTCCAACCCGGTCAGTGGGCGCACGCTATCAGTTCAACGGCACCAGATCCACGGAAGCCAACACCGTTGACCAGCTCATGAATTTCGCCGACGGCGCAAAAAACCGCAACCTCACGCTCGGCGAATCTCACTACACATACATGCCCAACCACTACGCCAACATCTACTACAACGGCGCCATGGGCAAAATCACGCTTGATTTCAACGGCGATATATTAAGTGCCGACAATAGTTCCGGTTCCTTGTCGGTAGAGCAAAGCAGCCTCCGCCCCGACTACAATGTCAGCACCCATTCATCTTCCTCAACATTCATGGCTGCCGAAAAACTCACCGCCACCATCAAACTCGACAAACTGCAGGTCATGGTCGGGGAAGAAGTCTCCCACACACGCATGGAATCAACCTTTTCCAACCCCGAGCAGATTGTCGCCGACAACAGCTCACTGTCGCAGGAGAACAACATCGCCGTTTTCGCCGAACTTTCGGCCACATTCGGCAAAATTTCCGCATCTGCCGGAGCAAGATACGAACACACCGACGCCACCTACCGCTTCACCCAGGCAGAGACCGAAACCACCCGACGCAAGCTCAACAACTGGTACCCCTCTGTAAGCTTCAACGGCCGGTTCGGCAACACAACAGTGTCAGCGTCATACGACTACCGCACCCTGCGCCCGAGCTACAGCCAGCTCGACGCATCAATCGTCTACATCGACCCATATTCGCTCAAACAGGGCAATCCCCTGCTCGAATCAGTCGCGCTGCATAACCTGAATGTCAGCGCACAATGGAAACAGGTCTGGGGCAACTTCTACTTTTCCGACCGGGCCAATCCCATCCTCAACTGCTTCGTTCCCTTTGCCCCAGACAGCCCCATACTGGTCAGCACATTCCGCAATTTCAACCCCCGCCGGGCAGTCGGGGCCAACATCGGCGCCGACTTCACCCTCGGCCTGTGGTATTGCAGCGGCAGCGTGGCTTTCAGGCATCAATGGTTCTCCATGCCTTTCAAAGGAGGGAACATCAACCTCGACGGCAACATGTATGGCCTGAACCTCAACAACCGCCTTTCGCTGCCCTGGGAACTCAAACTCAACATCAACTATTCAATGTATAGCGCCTGCAACAACTACAACACCCACTACCGCCCCACCTACGGCCTCAATGCATCCCTTTCCAGATCATTCCTCAAAGAGGCACTCTATGTTGAGTTCGGCGCCAACGACATCCTTCAGAAAAACAACTCCACCTCAACATCCTACGACAACTATATCCTTCGCCAACACACCAACATCGGCGACCGCCGCCGCTTCAACCTCTCCCTACGCTACTCATTCAACGCCACCCGCTCACGCTACAAAGGCACCGGCGCAGGCCAGTCCGAACTCAACCGCCTCTAATTTAGAGGCCTTCAGATGACAGCTAATCCATAATTAACCAATATTAACCACAACCATATTGTAAATAACAAATTCATCTCTTATATTTGCAAATACAAACATACTCCAATCAACATCAAAACAATCAAAAACAAGCGCAATAAAATTAAATTAAAATAACCCTATTTACAAACTTAAAATCATCAAACATGAAACAGGAAATTATAAATGCCTCACCAAAGAACTGATTTTCATAAACTCAAAACTGTATAATTAAAATGCGCATCCTAATTTTACTTCTGCTCACATGCTTCGTAATGAACGCCCCCATATATGCCGCAAACACTTTCAAAGATGAAACCGATGCGCAAAACGATACCATCGAGGGCAAGACCCTCGATGAAATAGTTTTTGTGGAGCAGACTGTGAAACATGAAGCCCATCGCGATATTTTCACGGTCACGAAATCCATGCGCGACGGAGCCTCGACAGCAGCCCAGATGTTAGGACGTGTGCAAGGGATGCACTATGACCTCGTGTCGGAAGCTGTGTCATACATGGGATCAACCAACATCAAGATACTTGTCGACAGCATCGAAAAAGATGATACATACGTAAAAAACCTCAGCCCTAAACGATTCAGCCGGATAGAGGTAATCCACAATCCCGCAGGGAAATACCGGGAATACAACGTTATAATAAATCTGGTGACGAAGCAGAACTACACCGGCTACGAGCTGTTCGTGAATGAATCCCTCACAATCACGCCGACAGAAAACAACGGCAAAGGCAATAACCTGAATATATGGAACAACCATGCCCAAGCCACCTACACGTTCAATAAATGGAATTTCTACGCCACCGCAAATTACACCCCCGCATGTGATGGCACAACAATGTATAATTCAACTGAATATCCTTTGAATGGTACAAGAGAAATTTCTATCGAGGCCACAGACAATCAGCCTGAAACAATAAGAAAAACAGACTACCGGTTTCTACAAGCCGGAGCAGATTATCGAATAAACAACAACAATGCCATCGGATTCTATGCTTATTATGGAGGAGGGGTCTCAAGTCGTCAACCGATTCAAGGCTCTCGGTTGTTGAAAATGCCGATGCCGACCCTCAAGCCGTTGATTTCCACACCTCGAAACGGAGCAAACCCATCTACACCTACCGCCTGAACGCATTCTATCAAGGTAAAATCCATTTGTGGAATTATAACGCAGGTATAATCGGATATGACTCAAAAAACCGGTGGTATAACCACACCTCTCGTTCAACCGGACTGGATATTGATGACAACCGGTTGACACGATACAGCTGGATTTACGGATACGCCGACGCCGCATACCACACCCCAGACAACAAATGGAGTTTTGCGCTCTACACAACACAGACCTGGCAGAGAACCAACGAATCGCGAATCGAAGGCGGCCAAACTCTTGCCCGGACTGTCACCAACATAAATTCAACTGAAGCGACTGCCGGGTGGTATCCGTCAGACGCCTGGAGCGTGTCGGCCAACATCGGGATCCAGACCATTAATCTGCACACAAACGCCGATAATACCACTACCGTTCAGCCTCGGCTCACCCTGTCAGGATTCCACAGGTTCTCACCGAAAACATGGCTAAGGTTCAAATACTCCACTTACGCCTACACCCCGCCAACCGAGCAGACAATCGGCTACGGCTATTTCATCGACAGATTCCTGTGGTCAGGAGGTAATCCCCGACTTAATCCCTCAACCCCCCATTCTTTCAACCTGTCGTTAGGCTTTTTCAACAAACTGACCATCGAAGGATCATACACCCTCACCCCCAACAAATCGGAACAATTCTATACCTCATCACGTGGAATGATGCCCGACGGGCAATTCGGGCCCTATGCGGTTGAATCCTATATAAATGCCGACTGCAACAATTGGTCTGTCAAGGCCGCATTCGCTCATCAATTCAAAAACCTGTATATACGTGTTCTTGGAGAGGTGAACGGAGCAGCCGCGAAACACAAAGAATTCAACAATGACGCCATCGGAGGTGTAGGCGGCGCCGGGCTACAGTATTTCTTTGCCGGAAATGCATATGCCGCGTTTCAATATGCCTACGACCGGGAAATAGCCATAACCCCGCAGATGCGGTCAACCACCGACAGCGACCGCATGTGGTTCGTTCTCGGAAAATCATTCTGGAAAAACCGAATCGAGGTCAGCCTGTTCTACACTCCGCCACTACACATCGCTTCAGGCAAATGCAAACAAACCCTGACCTCACAGGCTTTGATAAAAAACAGCTGGTCAAACAATCAATTCCGCAACGACAATCAAATCGCCGTCCAACTCAGGTTCAACCTTAGCGGAGGCAAGCAGGTGCGCCGCGTCAACATCAGAGACATTGACATTAAATAGCCCCTGTGCCAACGTCACATCCCTAAATGTTTATCATAATATAACAAACATACCCATCGGCATCCGTCCTGAATTACAGCCTATGCGTAAATACTTTTCCATTATTTTCGCCATTGCGGCAATCACAATATCAGCCCAAAGCGCCGACACCGACACAATTGCCGGGAAGATGCTTGGCGAGGTGGTTGTGGAAGCCAAAAATGCCAGCCCGGTGGCCGACGGGATTGAGTTCCGCCCGTCGCAGAGGGAGAAGAAAACCTCGCTCGACTATTTCGGGCTGTTGGAAAAGATGCAGATTCCGGTTCTCAAAGTCAACCCCTCATCACGCGAGATCAAAACCAACACCGGCCGGGAGGTGGCCTATTTCATCAACGGTCGCGAGGCTTCGGCGATGGAGGTCAACGGCCTGCGCCCGAAGGATGTGCTTAAAGTGGCGG
>ERZ778514.2262-NODE-2262-length-12576-cov-4.573197_pt1 | contig 12576 bp, 5 predicted proteins | sample MGYA00510344_ERZ778514 | MGnify/ENA primary metagenome ERZ778514 (study PRJEB29527, sample SAMN07138968) | mouse gut metagenome | material: feces | host: mouse | place: China:Nanjing | collected 2016-01-25 ... | reverse complement strand
TTATATTGCCACTTACTACTTTTGATGGACATTACTTTATTATAAAACGACTAAACCCGATTTGCATGGAAAAACTATCTAAATTCTTCCTCGCATTCGTCTGTGCATCACTCTATTGCTTCACCGCGGCCGGGGGGGGGAATTTTCCTCAAAATGATGACAGCAGAGTAATTTCCGGAACAGTAACCGGAAAATCCACAAAAGAGCCTCTTGCAGGCGTTTCTATCTTTATTGAAGGCACGGCCTTCTTCACGACATCGGACATTGACGGCAGATACAGCCTTTCCTTCGTCCCTTCCAAGGATACGAAAATAAATTTCTATTTTATGGGGATGGAAATGGAAACCGTTGCCTATACAGGGCAGAAGACCATCAATGTCGCAATGACTGAAAAGAATGAAAGCCTTGATGATGTAGTCGTCACCGGTTATGCCAAAATACGCAAAGAAGGATTTACCGGAAATGTGACACGAATCACAAAGGATGAGCTGGAAAAAGTATCCCAGAAAGATGTAATAGGAGCCATCCAGGTATTTGACCCGTCATTCCGCATCTCAGAAAACATACAGATGGGATCAAACCCCAATGCCCTGCCTGAGTTTTATATGCGCGGTCAGACTGCCGTGAATATGGAATTCAGCAGTACAGCTGACATATCACGCCAGAATCTCACCAGCAACAACAATCTTCCGATCTTCATATTGGACGGCTTTGAGGTGTCTGTGGAAAAGATCTATGATATGGATCCCCAGAGGATACATTCGCTTACACTTCTGAAGGACGCAGCGGCCACAGCAATGTACGGTTCAAGAGCGGCAAACGGCGTGGTCGTAATAGAGTCACGTGCTCCGCAGCCGGGAAAGCTCAGAGTTTCCTATAATTTCACAGCGACACTTGAGACTCCGGACCTTTCCGGATACAATCTTATGAATGCGCGTGAAAAAGTCCTGGCGGAAAAAGCGGCGGGATACTATAATCTGGACAAAGACCCGGCTTCCAGCAATGTAGAGCCCATCTACGACTATCTGCAATATATCCAGAAACAGAACAACGTGAACAGAGGGGTGAATACGGACTGGATGGCCAAAGCCGTAAGAAACTCTTTCCATCACAAGCACAGCCTGTACATAGACGGAGGAGAAAAGGACATAAGATGGGGTGTGGAACTGAAATATGACGGGAACGACGGAGTCATGAAAAGTTCCGACAGGCAGACATACGGTGCCGGCATAACTCTGGACTACCGTATCGGAAAGTTCCAGATTCTCAACAGGACAGACTTCGATGCAATGGGGGCGAACGATCTTCCATATCAGGACTTTTCAAGCTATGTGCACCAGCAGCCATACGATGTACTGACAGACCCTGTGACAGGGAAATATGTCAGGTCTCTGCCAAGCTGGGGAAACGCGAGGACAGCACCTATGAATCCCCTTTATGAAGCTGAATATATGAAGTCGTTCGACAAAAGCAAATACAATGACTTCAGTAACAAGCTTTCACTCAATTTCTTTGCGACAAAGGACATCACTCTGAAAGTGCAGTTCTCCATAGACAAGAAATTTACGGAAAACAACCGTTTCATCGATCCGGCTTCAGCCAATTTCATCAATGAGACAAGACCCGATTATCTCGGATCCCTCACGACGGACAAAGGAGAATCATTCTCATATACTCTCAATGCTCTGTTCATGTACAACAAGAGCATCAAAAAGAACTATATCAATGTTACAGCAGGAGCCGAACTTCTCGAGTCAAAAATTGAAAGCGTCATAACCAGCTATACGGGATTTCCAAGCGGGAGTCTCCATTCCATCAACAACGCGATGAGAATCGAGAACAAGCCAGTAAAATCAAGCAATCATACACGTATGGCAAGTTTCATCGTAATGGCCAATTATTCATACGATGACATATATCTTCTTGACGCATCGTTAAGGCTCGACGGTTCATCCGAATTCGGAGCCGACAAGAAAACCGCTCCATTCTGGGCAGCGGGGGCAGGAATCAACATACACAGATATTCATTCCTCAGGGACAATCCTGTAATCAGCACATTGAAGCTCCGTGCGACATACGGCCAGGTCGGAAAGGTGAACTTCCCCGTATATGCCGCCAAATCAAGCTATGTATCGACATCCGTACAGAACTGGTATCTGACAGGTATGGGAAATATGCTCCAATATCTTGGAAACGATGAGCTTACCTGGGAAAAGACCAATTCCATAGACGCGGGAATGGACCTGGGACTGTTTGAGGACAGGCTGATGATAAAGGCGACCTACTACAACAAGAGGACAAACGGAATGATAACTTCAGTATCACTGCCTACCTCATCCGGATTCTCGAGCTATATGGCCAATATGGGAAAAGTGGAAAACAAAGGTTTTGAAATAGACCTGAGATACAACATAATACGCGACAAAGACTGGGATCTTACGGCTTTTGCGAATCTTGCACACAACAAGAACAGAATCCTGGAAATATCGGAAGCCTTGAGAAACTACAACAATATGGTCGACCAGCAATATGCCGGATATAACAAAAACGAAGGCAGCATGAAAGACTCAAAATATGCCAGGACATACAAAAAGTTTGTAGAAGGAGGTTCAACGACATCAATTTTCGCAATGAAGTCGCTCGGAATAAACCCGGCAAACGGAAAGGAGCTTTATCTCCGTCCGGACGGTACCGTAACATACGAATGGAACGCCGCAGACCAGATGATTGTCGGAAATACGGAACCGAAGGCACAAGGTTCATTCGGATTCAACCTCCGCTGGAAGAATTTTTCATTGTTCACATCATTTCTCTACAGATGGGGAGGCCAGCAATACAACCAGACTCTGGTCAATTATGTTGAAAACGTAAATATGATGAAGACAAATGCCGACAAGCGAGTAGGAATGCTGCGCTGGCAGAAGGCGGGAGACCTGTCCCCTCTTAAGGACATATCAGAATCCGCATACATAACAAGACCGACATCACGCTTCGTGCAGAACGACAATACATTGCAGTTCAACTCCATATCTCTGAGCTATGATTTCGACCAGAAACTCATACGCAAAGCACATATTGGAATGCTCAGGCTGACGGCAAGTATGGAAGACATAGGATACTGGAGTTCAATACGACGCGAAAGAGGTACCTCCTATCCGTATTCCCACCTGTTCAACTTCACGTTGAATGTGACATTCTAATGCAAGGATATCCAATACCTTATCAAACATAGAAATATCATGAAATATCTCAAATATATATTTTTGGCATCATCCGTATTTATTGTGTCCTGCAGCAAATGGCTTGACATCATACCGGAAGATACCACTACGGAGAAGCAGCTTTTTGCCGACTTCGGCGGTTATCATTCAGCGATAAACGGCCTGTATCAGACACTGTCAAGTTCAAATCTGTACGGAGAGAACCTTACATGGGGATATGTCAGCGCGCTGTCCCAGTACTACGACAGTTCAAACTCCTCGAACACGATGAGATTCTCGTATACGGAAAAATACGACTACGCCTCAAATGAGGTCAAGGCATTCGGAGAACAGATATGGTCTACCGGATACAATGTCATCGCGAACTGCAACAATCTGCTCCAGCATCTGGCTGTTGCCGACCCGACAATCTTCCCCTATTACGAGACAGGAGAAATGGATATAATAAAAGGTGAGGCACTTGCAATACGCGCTCTTGTGCATTTTGACATACTTCGCCTTTTTGCACAGGCTCCGGCAGTGTCACCTGATGCTCCTGCCATTCCTTACTCCACATCATATCCGGAACTGTTTCCCAAAAGGCATACGGTATCACAGGTATTGACAAACGTGATTGCCGACCTCAAGGAAGCGGCAGAACTGATGGCACCGATAGATTCGCTGGGCGGTAATCTCTCAAAAATGATGTACAATGCAGCAAACAGATATATGGTAAGCAACTCCGGACAGGGATTCTTCTTTACCGCAAGAGGTGCAAGAATGAATTTCGTCAGCATCAAATCACTGCTTGCAAGGGTATATGCCTATTCAGGAGATATGGAGAAAGCCTATGAGCATGCGGCATCGGTTCTGGAGGACTTCTATGACAAGAACGGAAGCAAATGGTATATGTACACCGGTTTCGGATCTTCAACGACATCTGAAGCATTCATTCCGCACAAGATGATAGACGAGCTTGTCATCTCATTCTACAATGAGAACCTGCTGAATGATTATACAGATTCAGGAGCAATGGGCAGCAACCCGTCCAGCAACCCATACAAGCTGAAAAACATAGGCAATATCTTCAATGACAGCGATGACTACAGGCAGACAAAGCTTATCACGGCTCTCGGGGCATCGGACAAATGCTCAATAAAATACAGGGAACGTTCAGGAAATTCATCAAAAGTGGAAAATTATCTGCTTCCCGTAATGCGCATATCCGAACTGCATCTGATCGCCGCCGAATATCTCCTGTCAGAGAACAGGATATCGGAAGCCGTCAATATCCTCAACGAGCTCCGCATCTCAAGAGGGTGCATAATAAGGGTTCTGGATGAAGGTGCTTCTGTCGGAGACCTCAACAATGAGATAGAAAAAGAATACTGGAGAGAGAACATAGCTGAAGGACAGTATTTCTTCTTCTGCAAACGGAAGAATCTCCCTACCATAAACAACAACGGAGTCCATATACCTATGGAAGGCAGATATACTATGCTGATTCCTGACAGTGAAACATCATTAAACTAATCGGAGACTATGACAACATACAGAATATTTATTGCCCTGCTCATACTGTCCGCAGGCATAGCGGTACAAAGCTGCAAAGAACTCGAGATTCCAACCTTTGACACCGGCAGCCATTACATTCATTTCAAAGACGCATCCGACAAGGAGACAAGATTCTCATTCGCGACACATCCCGGAACTGAGGAGTACACGATAAAGATACCTGTGACCCTGATAGGAATGGCCCTGGAAGAAGACACCCCATACAGCATAAGTGTAGTAAAAGACGGGGAAATGGCGACAACGGCTTCTGAAGGAATCTTTTCAATCACAGATCCCGTATTCGCAAAAAACGTATATGAAGATTCCCTTAAAGTGGTTGTCTTCAACAGCCCGGAACTGTCAGAAGAAAAACGTATCACCCTGAAAATCGAAGACAACGGAAGATTTTCGCAGGGCCCTCAGGACTACATTACCAAAGTCATATACATATCTGATATCATATCACAGCCGGAATGGTGGAATGATGAATTTTCTGCAACATTCCTCGGGCCTTACTCCGACATCAAATATGAGCATTTCATAATCGCCACAGGAGTATCGGACCTTTCAGACATGAGCATCGGAGAAATATCTTCCTATGTAAGGGCGTTTGTATATTATCTGAGAGAACTGGACGCCAAAGGCACCCCTCTCTACGAAAAGGACGGAAAGACAAAGGTGCTGGCCTCCATAACATTTACAAATGTATAATCATCTGGCTTGATCTGCACAAAAAAAGACTTCAATATGAAAAATATATTTAAAGCCGTGATCCTGTCAATTGTTCTTCTTGCGTCAGGATGCATAAAAGACAACGGAAACTATGACTATACTACGGATTCGCAGTCAATCACCATTTCCCCGAATATGATGAAAAATCCGGTTTCCCCTACTTTGCTGGCATTCGTGTTCAAGCAGGGGGAAGAAATAAAGATAGACCTGGAATATACGATCAATGACCCGTCGCTTGCAGAAACGGAAATTGCATACCAATGGATTCTCGGAGGGGAAACCGTATGCACAGAAAAGACACTCTCATTGAGACCTATGCCCGCCGGGAAATATTACGGAGTGGTAAATGCAATAGATACAAGGTTTGACCAGGTATACGCCAGGGAATTCAATTTTCAGGTAGACCCTTCATATACATCCGGAATCGTCATATTGTCAGACAACGGCACCAATGCACAATTGGGATATCTGTACAAGGATACGAAGACAGGAGAGTTCGGCTTTTCCGCCGACATCTACGGAAGTTCAAACAACGGGGCCACCCTGGCTTCCGGAGCGGGTCCTCTGGTATATCATCCTTATAGCGACGGCATAGAATACGCATTGACAATTGTCCAGGGCGGAGAAGACGGCCCTATAGACCTGAATGCCCACGATATGCTCCCTTATGCAAAAATAAAGGACACTTTCATCGGGAATACCCCGTCATCGTCTTTCAAGGATATCATCTACAAGGAAAATACCCTTGCCGCATACGCTCTGACAGATGACGGACACATATATATGAGGGATGAAATAAGCTACAATGGAGCCATAGTACCGCAGGCAGGACGCTTCTCCGCTCCATACGTGGCTGAAGAAGGATGCCGGATCCAGCACATCAACTCCCTTCTGTCATCAATGTTCACAAGCGTAAGAGAGGTCTTGGGGTATGACAGCCTCAACCACAGATGCTTCTATATAGACGAATGCGTAGTACATCCGTTCACAAGCGCAATATATACAAATGCCAATGAGCCGTTCCTGCCTGGAGACCCAGGATATGACGGGAACGGTCCCGTTGAAGGCATTGCATTCCCGGGTCCGGAAAACCTTGAAGGATATGAGGTCAAGAAGATGATAGCCTGCGGCTACGATGTATCAGCCTGGCTGCTGGGATCGGACCCCTTTACAGTCGTCGCGATGATTCTTCAGGACGGAAGCGGGAAGAACTATCTTCTTGCATACGATTTCTATTATGTGTACCAATCCGTTGACGTAGACCTCAGAATGTTCTGCGAGTGGCCGGTGGAGATCAATCCGGATACCATAGTGATGCCCGACAATATGGGAGCTGATGAAACATTCTTCTTTACTGACAAGGACAACAGGAACATCTATCATTACAATCTGAATTACGGCAGCGTAAAGAAGGTATATACTTCCGATGAAACAATAACCGCAATACGCAGAGGAGAAATCGGCAACGCGATGGGTTTCTACGGGGATCCAGGAATATATGCGAACGTATTTGTAGTCGGGACGGAAAGCGGAAAGATCACAGTATTGAATATGGATGCCACAGCCATTGCCACAGGCAGTCCTGAAGTGCTTTTTGAGACAAGAGCCGAAGGGAAGATTACCGCGATGGAATATATGTCGAACGATATGGTAAGCTACTAATCATATATGATGAAAAAAATATTTATTCTACTTCTTTGTGCAGGTATAGTTTCAGCCTTACCTGCACAAGATGTTTCCGCCAAGGGCAGAAACAGGAAAAACAAGACAGAACAGTCCGATACCGTAAAGAAAAAGGACACTGACTATGACAAGCTGATGAAGGAAAAACCTCTGACAAGCAAAGGATTCATAACCCTTCACCAGTCCAAAGCCAAATTATACTTAGAAGTTCCGCAGAAAATGCTGGGACGGGATATGCTGCTCGGCTCGATCGTAAGCGAAATTTCAAACAACTACAACGCTACGGCGGGAACACAGCCGTTCGACCCTATGCATATCAGGTTTGAGAAACTTGGAGACAGGATCAATATAGTCAAAATAGTAAAAGACTATATAACCGACTCCGAAAATCCTGCAATGGAAGAAAACATAGACAGGAACTCTTCCGGAACCATAATCAAAAGTTTCAAGATACATTCCTACAACACGGACAGCACAGCCGTAGTCTTCGATGCGACCGACTTCTTTGTAGGAGACCAGAAGACAATGAGCCCTTTCAGTCCTTACGGGCTGTACACAATGTACGGAGCGAAAGGGACTCCTGTTTTCCAGAGCGACAAATCATTTCTTGACGAATGCAAGGCCTTTGAACACAACATTTCAATAAAAAGCTACCTTACATACAAATACTCGCTTTCGGCCGGAACAAGGACAATCGTGGACGACGAACTGCTCACTGCACGTATGACACGCTCTCTCATTCTGCTCGATTCCATTCCATACAGGCCGAGAAGAGTGGACAGCCGTATGGCAATGTTCCCTACGGGCAAGATAAGGTTCAGCGAAAAAAAGCAGGGTTCGGAAATAATATATTACGTCAACAGATGGAAGCTGGAGCCGTCGGATCCGGAAGCGTTCAGCAGAGGAGAACAGACAGAACCTGTAAAGCCTATAATATTCTATATCGACCCTGCCTTCCCTTCTGAATGGAAGGAGGCAATATATGCAGCCGTGAACATGTGGCAGGAGCCATTTGAAAAGATAGGCTTCAAAAATGCCATAATGGCACTGGACTACCCGGAGGATGATCCGGCATTCGATCCGGACAACATACACTATTCCTGCATCAGATACAATCCTCTCGGATTCGAAAATGCAATGGGACCTTCCTGGACAGACCCGCGTACCGGAGAGATAATAAATGCTTCCGTGTATGTATATCACGACGTGATCAAGCTGGTAAACAACTGGAGATATATCCAGACTGCACAGACAGACGAATCAGTAAGAAGCGGCAAACTTCCGAAAGACGTGATGGATGATGCCATAAGATATGTGATAGGACACGAAGTGGGCCATTGCCTCGGACTTATGCACAATATGAGCGCGTCGGCCGTCATTCCTGTAGATTCACTGCGGTCTCCTTCGTTCACGCAGAAATACGGTACAACTACTTCAATTATGGACTATGCCCGGTTCAATTATGTAGCCCAGCCGGGAGACAAGGAGAGAGGCGTAAAGCTCACCCCTCCGAAATTCGGCCTTTATGACTATTTTTCAATTAAATGGGCATACACTCCTCTGGCAGAGAATCTCTCCGTAGACGAAGAATATGAAATAACGTCAAAATGGCTTACGGACGCGGCCGCGGATCCGGTATACCGCTATGGGAAACAGCAGTTTTCTTCAACCATCGACCCGAGAAGCCAGAGCGAGGACCTCGGTGACAATGCCATGAAAGCCGGTGAATACGGCATAAGCAACCTCAAATATATCCTTTCAAACCTCAATTCATGGGTCAAGGACGATTTTGACTACCAATACAGAAAGGACATCTACACAGGCATCATATACCAGTATATAAATTATATTTCACATGTCTTTGCCAATGTCGGGGGCATATACCTTCAGGAAAAGATAGAGGGTGATCCAGTCAAGGCATACAGCTGTGTACCTAAGGAAATACAGAAAGAGGCATTTGATTTCCTTTGCACGCAGATCAAACAGCTTGACTGGATGGACAACAAGGAGCTGCTGAAGAACATCCCGTTCATCGGTTCTCCGAAAACAGCTGTTGAAAACGCTCTGATTCCGGCCATAATCGGCTCCCCGTTCAAGGTGGCTCAGCCTTCTATGATGGGCGACGCGGACAAGGTATATACAACCGAGGAATGCCTCAGGGACGTATATGATTTCGTATGGAAGCCGACTGTTCAGGGGAAAAAGCTGACCGAGCTTGAAATGAAGCTCCAAAGGGAATTCCTGTCATCGGTCTGCGGAGGGGCAGGATTGAGATATGAAGGTGCAGGAGCGGAGCCGGTCTCACTCGCAGGCACTCATATCGAAATGCCTGATTTCGTCAGCGGATATGCCCGCAAGATGAACAGCCTGTGCTACAAGGAATCCTGCCCTCATTGCGGCAGCTCCCCTGTAGCAGGATATGAACCGCCGCATTATCAGTTCATCAACCCGCCAATGGTAAGCCACGAATGCTATCCGTATATATTGAAGGTGCAGAAACTCATAAAAAGCAGAATCTCATCATCATCCGGAGAACAGAAAGCCCACTATGAGCTTATTTTGCGGAACATTGAAAAACCCTAAAATAGACAGGATATGAAGCAGAAAAGAATTATATGTATTTTCCTGTCTCTTGTATTGGCTGCCGCAGTCTGCATCAACAATGAAGCTGCCGCAAAGTCAAGGAAGAAAAGCGGCAAAGAAGCCAGGAAAACAGAAATCCCGGAAGAGACGGCATATCAGAAGCTTTTCAAAGGCAAAAAATATTCTACGGAAAAAGGACTGTTTACGGTACACTTCACCGAGGACAGGGACATAATATTCGAGATGCCCAAAAATCTCCTTGGAAAAGATATGATCGTAACATCCACAGTGGAATCATCGTCCGACGGAGGCAATGCAATAGCAGGATATACTTCACCGAAGCTGCTGCATATAAGATTCATCGCCACGGATTCACTGGTACTTCTCACCAAAGTTTCACCGAAGAAATTCCTGACGGAAGCGGAAAATGTAAGGAAAGCGGTCGACGGGAACAATATAGGTGCTGTAATGATGAGTTTTCCGATAGAAACACTAAGCCCGGACAGCACCTGCATCGTATTCAAGGCTACTGAATTTTTCAAAACACAATACAACGAGCTTGATCCCGTTGATCCATTCGGAGGAAATTCCTTCGGAGGACTGTTGAGCACGAAGCTGTCTGCCGAAACACAGACAAGTATGCTTACCGGCGCAAAAGCGTTTCCGGACAATGTTTCCGTCTATGGTATCACAGGATATTCATGCTCGCAATCATTCGCGGGTATGTCATCAAGCGATGATGACAAAATAAGCGTAGCTTCCAAAAGAAGCATAGTCCTGCTTCCCGAACGGACGATGAAAGCACGGTATTCCGATCCGAGAATAGGTGTAAGGAGCACATTCTTCACAAAATTCTCAGGAGAGGAACAGGGCTCATCAAGGACCGGATATGCCTGCAGATGGAATCTTGACGAAGACAAAGAAATAACATTCTACGTAGACACGCTGTTCCCAGCCCAGATGGCAAAGGCAATTTCAGACGGCATCGAAATATGGAATGATGCGTTTGCAGCCGCAGGAATGGGCAAAAGGATAAAAGCCAGGCCTTATCCCAAAGACAGTACATTCAATTCGGATGACTTCCACAACTCCTGTGTGAAATATGACATATCGACAAGCAATACCGTCAGAGAGCATTCATTTACTGACCCGAGAAGCGGAGAAATCCTGAAGGCGGATATATATGTACCGTTTGACATACTGAAGGACATACACGCGCAGATGATAATGGAAATCGGTGCAGCGGACAAATCCCTCAAAACCGGAAGGCATGATATACCCGTAGTATATGAAGGACTTCAATCTATCGTCTCAAGGAATGTTGCATCCTGTCTCGGACTCGAACCGAATCTGGCGGCATCGTATGCTGTGCCGGTAGATTCCTTAAGGTCACCGTCATTCACATCCTCCAACGGGCTGGCCGCATCAATAACGGATGTGGTACCATATAATTTCATAGCCAAAGAAGGTGACAAGGAAAAAGGCGTAAGACTTGTGAATTCCGTATTGGGGCCTTATGACAAATATGCCATCAGGTGGCTGTACGGAAACATAGACGGTGCATCTTCTCCGGAAGAGGAACTGCCTTTCCTTGACAGGATGATAAAGGACAGCAGAAAAGATCCGTATTGCCTTTACATCAGATACCAGCCGAACCTGCGCAAGGATCCGAGAGTCCAAAGTTCGGATCTCGGCAATGACCATATCAGGGCCGCGGAAGCCATGAAAGAGAATTTCTCCTCCGTAATAGAGGAACTCGGGAACTGGCTTCCTCAGGCAGACCCGACTTACACGTTTATGCCATACGTAAATGCGGCTGCGGTCACTCAGACCATCTATATGTATTCATCAATAGGCAAGACAGTCGGAGGTATCTATATGAATGAGTCCTACGAAGGAGACGGACTGCCGTCATACGAGACAGTACCTTTCGACCGGCAGAAGGCTGCATTCAGATATATGCTTGAGTCTTTCTGCGACCTGTCCTGGCTCGACAGGACGACGGCATACAAGGATGTCTTCTTTATGAGGTGCCCGTCAGGATTCACGGCGACTATGATATTCTCCGATATGCTCACCTGCATAGAGAACACCAAATTATGCTCATCAGTATCGGACGGAAAGCCATACACTATGACTGACGCCTATAATGATGCTTCGGATATAGTATTGAAAGATGCAAGAACAGGAAAGACTCCCGACTTTTATAGCCTTTATCTGCAATACATCCTGTTGAACTATACTCTGGACAAGTCAAATGTAGTCATGCCAGCACGGAAAAGTATGTCATTGGCAGAAACCGTAAAGGAAATGAAAAGACAGAATTATGCCCCTGTGCTTCCGAATATACAGTTCAACGTCTCTCCTGAAATTTCACACCAGATGTACAAATGTCTTCTGGATATAAGGAAAACATATATCAGAGCCATTGGAATCGCCAAGGAAGAAAGCGCGAGAAACCACTACAGATATCTGGTGATGGCAATCGACAGAGCCTTGAAGATAGACTGAAAAGGATGACGGCTTCCTTCTCTTACGCCGTAGAGGGGTGACTGGAAACAGTCGCCCCTCTACATTTACTGGAACCGGGACCGGATGGACACGACAAAACGGACGGTTTTCAAAAAATTTACAAAAAGAGGGGTCCATCCGGATGTCTTATGTGTCTTTATATCTGAACCGCCGTTTGAACTCAGGAATTGTCATTACTTAGGACGGCTTTGGTTTAAATGGAACTGCAGAAACAATAACACTATGGATATTTATCTTTTATTGAGGTATTTCGCGTGCAAGACCACACCGGAAGAAGAGCGTCATGTCAGGG
>ERZ778514.2258-NODE-2258-length-12613-cov-5.925466_pt1 | contig 12613 bp, 18 predicted proteins | sample MGYA00510344_ERZ778514 | MGnify/ENA primary metagenome ERZ778514 (study PRJEB29527, sample SAMN07138968) | mouse gut metagenome | material: feces | host: mouse | place: China:Nanjing | collected 2016-01-25 ... | reverse complement strand
ATTTTAATTCGATGTTTTTGTGCGGGAGATAGGAACTTTAGTTTGCTGGGCGACACTGTACCAGAAACGATCGTGGCAAATTATGCAGGAATTAAAACGTTAGGAATTGCATGTATTACAAATATGGCAACCGGGATTCGAACAGGAAAACATAGTCATCAGGAAGTCGTTGAAATTGCAGAGCGATCCAGCAAAAAGCTTTGTGCGTGGATGGAAGAATTGTTGAGACAATGGAATACAGTAATAAAAAAGAATTAGAAAAAGGTGGAGAAAAATGGAGAGAAACAAAATGAATAATGAAGAAAAATACACTCAGAAAATCAGCGTGTTTGAAAAAGCTGCAATTCTTACAAGCGGTTTGGGAAACTTTCCGTTATTTGCACTGATGTCAAGCTTCCTGACCTATTTTTATACAAATGTTATTGGATTGGATCCGGGAATTATTGGAATGATTCTTTTGATTTCCAGACTTCTTGACGGAGTATCCGACATCATATTTGGAAATATTATTGACAAAACACGCACTTCCAAAGGAGTATGCAGACCGTGGATATTTAGATGTGCTTTTTTAATTGCATTGGCAATCGTTATGCTCTTTACTGTTCCAAACGGAAGTACTGGTTTAAAACTAGCATATGTATTTATTACATACAATCTATCATCTGTGGTGATCTATACAATATCAACAACTGCTGTGGTAAGCCTTCCGACCTATATTACGAGAAACCCGAGACAGCAGACTTTATTATATGCTTTAAATAATTTCGGTGTGGGTATTGCAAATGTTACGATTACAACGTTTACGTTGAATTTTGTCAGATATTTTGGGAATGATCAGAAAGCGTGGATTATCGTTGTCTGTATTTATGCAATATTAAGTGCCTGCTTTTTATTCTATACAGGTGCCGCAAGCAAGGAATATGTTAATCCGGATGAAGTATCCAAGGGAAAAGCAAAGGAATCATTAGTAGTTTCTTTGAAATGTAGTTTACAGAATAAGTATTGGTTTTTAATGTTAGGAATTATTATTTTAGGAGTGGGAGTATTTGGAACAAGTCTTCAGATGCACACTTATTATGCGCAATATATACTGGGAAATGTTGAACTTGCAGGAAAGATGAATTCAGCGTATACTATACCATCTTTATTCGTAGGATTTCTTATTGTATCTTTTGGTCAATATGTAAACAGAAAAAAGGCTGTAATAGGTGCATGTGCTCTTCAGCTTTTGGGATGTGTATTAATTGTGTTTGCTCCGACATCTATGCCGATATTGATATTTGCGTCTGTAATAAAAGGTATAGGTTATGGCGGTGTGATGGGATTTAAAAATGCAATGCTGGCCGCCAGTATTGAATACGGACAGTGGAAAACGGGCGTTCGAAGTCAGGCGATCTTTATGGCGGCTAATGGATTTGGACAGAAAGTTGGAGGCGGTATTATCACAGCTGTCATTGGCGGAATAATGTCTCTTACAGGATTTAATGGAATGGCAGAATCCCTGTCAACACAGGCATTAGGAGGTATCCGTAGTCTTTATATTTTAATGCCTATCATTTTAACCGTATTAGAATTAATTTTCATTATGATGTATGATTTGGATAAAAAATATGATGGAATTATGAAAGATTTGGCAGAAGGTAAAACTGCAATCTCTCAGCAGTCAGAGTAATATTTATAAAAACAGTGTGTAACTACATTATATTTTTCTGAAAGTGCTGTTTTCTGGGCATAGACGTAGTAGACTACCCTGATGTCTGGAGAATAGCCTTTTTAAGAAAATCAATAAAGAATTTAAGGTAAATATAATTGCATTAGAACGCCTGAATGAATGATTTCTAAGAGAGGTATAAAAAGATGGAATATACGATTAAAGTAGAAAAAAACAGACCAGATATTGCGTTGTATACAGATATTGTATATAAAAATTGTTGGCATGGATTTAGGACACAAAATATACCATTAAAAATTAATTTCTTACGACCGTATTATAATCAATGGAAATGGGAAAAAGTTCCGCTATTAATATGGTTAGAAGGTGGAGCGTGGAAAACATCTTCGCCTGCTAGAAGAATACCAGAACTTACTTTTTATGCTTATTCTGGATATGCAGTTGCTAATGTTCAATATAGTGGGAGCAGTCAAAATCTATGGCCGGCACAAATTGAAGATGTAAAGGAAGCAATCCGATATTTGAAAGTACATCATGAGCACTTTGGAATTGATCCAAAACGCATTTGCATTGCAGGAGAGTCGGCAGGAGCGCACTTGGCGGCACTTGCCGCATTAACAGGGGGAACGGATAAATTCAAGACAGAGAAGTGGAAAAAAGTGTCTGATGATGTACAGGCAGCGATTTGCTGGTATTGTCCGGGGGATTTTTCAAAGTTATCTGAACGTGGAGAAAAAGAGCAGGGTAATTATGTTGTAATGCCAGAGCAGCTTCTTGTAAATCAAAAAATTGAAGAGATGCCAGAATTGATTCGGGAAATTAGTCCTAAAACATATGTAGGTGATAATATAGTGCCTTTTTTGTTCTTTCATGGCACGGAAGATCACTTAGTTCCTTTAAGCTGCAGTAAATCGCTTTATGAAGAGATCATAAACCATGGAGGAGAAGCAGATTACTATAATGTAGAAGGAGCTGAACATGCATCTGTTGAATTTTCACAAGAAGAAATACAGCAAACTATGCTTACTTTCTTAAATAAACATGTAAAGAAAAAATGCGCCCTTTAGCGAAACGACATGCAGCATATTTAGTGAATAGATGGTTGCCAAGCCCTACCCATATATTGCCTGTTATGCGGTAAAGAAGCCCCCATTTGATTCCCATAATTCCGGTAAGAATAATATGATACCCATTAGAACCATTGCCGCAAAAACGTTTTAATAAACAGACCACGAAAAACACCCTCCTCCATCCATACATTGACGACATTGAACAGTACGCATAACAGAAAGAATACGAAATCAGTATTTTTTATTTGAGAACTGGTTAAAGAAAAACTGCTGATATATATTTCTAAATGTGCTGGATTGCCTTGCAGGGCTAAAACTGCCAATTCCATCCCATATGAAATGGCAAAGCAAGCGCTTCCCAATAACAAGTCCTTCAAAATTCTGCTTACAAAACCGTTTCTTTGAAAACCAATATCACTCCATGTAAGATTGATCCTTTTTAATATCAGCGCCAATAGGATAATTCCAACAACTTTGTGAAGTACATTTTCTCAAATAGCTGTTTGATCTGTTTCAATCAGAAAATATTCTGCAAGCCTTACAGACAAAGAAAGCGTGAACATTGCAAAGCACCATAGATCTTGTTTGCATTTTCTTCCCATATAGTTACCTCGATCATCTTGCTATTTTGTATCCTATCTCGATAGGAATTTGTGCCGTTCTTTTACTCCTTTCGGATTCAGATTACACTGCTGTGAAATGCTTATCTGTTGTCGCGAAATGCTGTATAAAATCCTATCGATCACTCCAGCGCACGCATACTGCCGCCCCGCCAGCGGCATGCGTTGCGGGATGCTCGGACAGGTATAGTGAACGGCAGATTTTTCCCTTTAATATCCATATCTTTTTCTATATTTCAGGAACATAAAGACAGACAAGGCAAGCGCCATCAGCTCTGCAACAGGCGTTGCCAGCCAGACGCCGTTCACGCCCAGAGCAAGGGGAAGTGTGAGCATGGCTGCAAGCATAAACACGAACGATCTGGAAAACGCAAGGACAGCCGACACAATTCCATTGGATAATGCGGTAAACATTCCGCTGGCAAAAATATTGAACCCGATAAAAAGCAGGGCGGCCGTACAGATCCTGTTCCCCGTTACTGCCAGCTCATAAACCGGATTATCCGGGCGGGCGAAGACAGAAACCAGCGGCCTTGTCAGCCACAGGGAAGCCACAACCGTAATACCGGAGATCGCCGCGATCACCTTCATGCTGATCCCAACCAGCTTTTTCAGTTTTTCATGCGTTTGAATGTGCCCTTCATCCAAACTGCGTTCCCCATAATAAAAACTCAGCATGGGTGCAACCCCATAAGAATATCCTGTATACAGGGAGCTTGCAAACATCAGTACATACATGATGACAGTGAGCGCCGCGACCCCATCTTCCCCAGCAAAAGCAAGCATCATCCAGTTAAACATCATTGTAACGATCCCGGTGACAAGTGCCGTCGCCATCTCAGAACATCCATTTGAGACAGCATTTGCAAGGACTTTAAAGCGAAATACCGGAAATCCTCCTTTGCTTCCTCACGCCTTCCCCCATTTTCTTCATAATGACAGCGCTTCCTCCCGTGGCAAGCATGGTGGAGATGGCTGTGACGAGCTGTATGACCGGCGCAGTCAGATTGATAGCCGAAAGGGCATTGGTGCCGATCAGGTTCGACACAAACAGGCCGTCAGCCATCGTATAAAAAGACATAAACACCGTCATGACAATCGTAGGCACGGCAAATTTCAGAATATTTCCTAATGTCACGGGCTTTTCATATACGTTTTGTTTTCCCATATATTCCTCCTGTTAAATTCGCTGCAGATATTACTGTTCACGCAGGTTTATGCATTTACTGCACAAGCCGTAAGAAACTGATACAAGAAAGCAAAAAAACCACTGCAGACGGCACGAAAGAGCAAAATCCAGCTTCCCGTCTTGCATTTAACTGATTCATACAATATAATAGACCGTACAGTAACAGTACGGTCAATAGGGAACTGTAGATTATTTCCCGGAGAGAAAAATATGAATAAAAAAAATAAATTACTTACCATCGGGCAATTCGCAGCGCTCCATGGCATAAACAAAAAAACGCTGATGTGGTATGATGAGATCGGTCTGTTCAAGCCTGCCGCCATCAATCTGGAAAATGGATATCGCTGCTATAATTACCACCAGAGCCCCATACTGGAAACAATCCTCCTGCTCCGGGAACTGGACGTATCCGTCCCGGAGATCCAGAACTTCATGAAAAACCGTTCTGCCCAAAACCTGAAATGCCTTCTGAATGACAAAATCGCAGAGCTGGACTTACAGCTCCTGCACCTGCAGGCAGTCAGAAAAACCCCTATCCTGCCACCGTCAGGACATGGATACCCTTCTGACTATGGACTTATCGGAGATCTGTATCGTAGAAAAAGAAGAGCAATGTCTGGTAACAGTAGGTATAGACAAAGATGTTACATTTGAAAGGGAAGTAGAGCTGATCACCGCCGAAACAGCCAGATACCGGCTTTGCCGCCTCCATGATGCCTCCTACGGCTCCATGGTCCCCGTCGCCAGCCTGCTTAATGGAAATTTCGACGGTTACACCAGACTTTTCATTGAAATTCCATGGCTTGGCCAGAGAAGCGGCCTGCATATACAGCCAAAAGGGAACTACCTGCGGGCTTTCCACAAAGGGGGCTGGGATCAGCTCCCCCTGCGGTATCAGGAAATTCTTGCATTTGCCCATGAAAAGGGGCTGGCGCTGTCCGGCTATTCTTATGAAAAAGGGATCAATGAAACTGTCATAGACCGGATAGAGGACTATATCGTGCAGATTGAGATCCCAATCTCCGGTATGGTCTGAGTATGATAAGCAATGCGCTACTTTAATGAAAAATAAATATTTCTTCAATCGGCGCTTCTACAACTCTGGAGATATCAATTGCCAGCTTCAATGATGGATTATACTGCGCTTTTTCCAGACGCATGATCGTTTCCCGACGCACGCCTACTTTTTCTGCAAGCTGCTCCTGTGTCAGATCTTTCAGCTGCCGGTATTTTTTTAATTTGCATTCAAATTCTGCCATACCTTATTTCCCTCCTTCATCTATTTGATCGTCATGGTCATACCGGTACAGCAGATATTCAGAGAGGAACATCCCCAAGGCCAACGCAAGGGAAAGCATAATAATTACAGCGATCAGGGTGTACTCAAGGCTTCCAAAAAGTTTTCCCTGACAAAGGATTACCAGCGCGAAAAACATGATATCAAAAGTTATCCTATACGCTTTCAGCTTGGCGCGGGCTATGTTCTCACGGAAGCGCTCATCCATAAATGTCCCTGACATCCTTCCCTCATAGAAAAAACCAAAGAATCCAAAGAAAAGGAAAAACGCAAAAGGGAACACCGTGCCGTCCGCAGAATATGTCCAGAAACCGATAAAACCCAAAAAGCCTGCTATGCCCAGCCACCCAAGCCCCGGATTGACTTTACGGGTGATGCCTGATTCTTCCGCCTGCCTCTGCTTTTTTTCTTTACGGATAACAAGCATGACAAACAGCGCGGTCAGATAAACACAAGTGGCGGAAACTGAAATGAGTATCGGCAGATCCCTTATATCAAATGTATAATTCTTAAAATCCATTAGCCTCACTAGGCGGGAATCATTAAATGTAACCGCATACCACGACGAAATAAGTATACTCAACACACAAAATATTCCACAGCCAATCCAAATTTTTATTTTGCTCGTTTTCATACTATTCCTCCTGTTGTTGTGATATATTTATCTCTTTATGTGATAAATATATCACTTGCTTTGATTTATGTCAATAGGAAAGAGATATTCGATTCTATATCTTTGAGGCATAAAGGGTATTTCAGGTCACGGAAAGCTATTTCCTCGTTCCATCTTAGATGATATAAATCCTTGAAATCATCCAAATCAAAATCAAGGTCAGGATGAATCGTAATAAGATTTTCATAACGCCCTTTCGACAATTCAATCCGGATGATGCGCAGGACCAGCCCATATTCGGGCTGGTCTTGTGTAAGATGATCCATAACGCTGCCCAGAGAATAGCCCAGAATTTTTTCGATCTTAATATTTGTACAGCGAATATTCCTTCTATTTTTTTACAGCATTTTTGTATTTTTCCACTTCTGCAAGGACACTACACTCCCTATTATCTATATCTGAATCCATATTCCCGTTTCAAACATTCATAAATCTCAAATGCTACCGGACAGACTTCAACTGCATTCAAAACACTATATAGGCTTTGTAAGCAAACGTTCCGGTTGGTTCGTATAACAGGCTTCCAAAAAATCACACGGCTTATGTTTTGTTTGATATCCTTCTTCAAATTCTTCTCTTACGAGATGCTTATCTAAAAATTCTTCTTTGCTCATATTCAGGTATAAAGCATCCCGTTCCAAATCTTTTCCAGAATCACACCATGATACATCTTACAGCAGTTTCTGTATCGGCTGCAATCATAATTGGCAAACAGCTCATTATGTAGTCTGAAAAATTTCATCAGATTCCCTATGCTGCTTGCAACATCCTGAGACGGATACGCCTTAACGCATCAACCTCTTCATGCATAATTCATTTTGCCGGACATTCAAAAACTTTCTGGCAAATTCCAGACTTTCATCATGTCCTTTATCTATAAGCAGCGCTTCCAGCCAATCATAACCCATTTCATAAATACTCATAGACAGCTTCTGTTCCCTCTCAGCATCTGCCGCCGTAAACGGGGAATCATCTTCAAAATCTTCTGAGTTTTCAGCTTCTACAACCTGAACCCTTAAAAAATCATTATGCACAATAGCGTTAATCAATACTTCCTTAAATAACCTTTGTGCTCCCACATAATCAATCCGTAATATAGCTTTGTTTTACCATTTTTTTAAGGTCAATTGATAAAACATCTAACCAACTATTGTTAATAAACTTTGCAACATAAGCGGATGAATAACGTGCCTGCCGGCACATATAAAAGTGCTTGATTCTTCCTTTCATACCTGGGAGAACTGATTTTTAAAAATAATCAAAGATTGAAAAAAATTTTTGATTTTTCGTTTGTGATTGTCGGCTCCTTTCATCCATTTTGGTTTCATATGGATGGGAGGAGCACGACATCTGATTTCATGACGAAAAATGTCGAAGTAAAAAACACCGAGACGCTTATCAGGCTTCCCGATGTTTTTTGTTTTAGAGAAAATAGATGATGATTTTTATGATAGTTTAATAAAGTCCGAAAAAAGAATTTCACCGGGGGGGACCACGAAGTAAATTTTTCTGAAATGACAGAAAAGGAACTGGACAACATTTTTGTAATGGATAAATATAATCTGGACAGTTTACACTTCCAAGTCCTTGGATATGACATTGAGGTAAAAGACACGCTGCTTGTAGAAGCACTGCAGACTCTGACTGAGAAAAAGTGGAATGTAGTCCTTCTGTCTTATTTTCTGGAGATGATGGATGAAGAGATTGCAAGGGAAATGAAACTGGTACACAGTACGATACGGGAGCATAGGACACGATCGCTTGAATTACTTAAAAAAACTTATGGAGGAGAATATGGATGGAGCAGAAGAATAAGCATACAGAAGAAAGAAATTTGCTGCCTTTTCAGATTATTAAGGCGGCATCAGAAGGGAATGCACAGGCGATTTAGGATGTACTGAAGCATTATGAGAGCTGCATAGTGAAATTATCTACTAGAAAAATGTATGACGAGTTTGGGCAGACATATTACTGTGTGGATGAATCATTGCGCAGACGGCTGGAAACAAAGCTAACTCTTTAGAAATGGTGCTGGGATCCTTGAAGAGGAAACGTGCGATGTCTTTGAATGAGAAGCCGGCATTCAACTGGCGTTCGATGTAAAGTCTGTCTGCTGCGGTAAGATGTTTATGGCTTTCCGGAATATATTTACTCATGATAGCTCCTTCCATTGCTGTCAGGGATAAAGACATCATAAAGGATATGTGGGATTAAATTCAACTTGTGCATAGGTAAGTTCTATCAAAGAAACAAGGAGTAGAATTTACTTTTGCAATTTAGGAATTTATTTGTTTTTCCATAAAATGATAGTAATATTTTCATACAGATGCTATAATATAATCAATAATGAATATGCTGCAAATAGCAGGAGAAAGGATGTGGGAGAGCATGAACAGAGTAGAAGAGATCATTGCAACAACCAAATTAAATGAGTTATTGAATAAAAAGGAAGAAGAAAAGCAGGCCAAGACTGTATTGTGGATACTGGCTATTATCGGTGCTGTGGCTGCTGTAGCTGCGATCGCTTATGCAGTGTACTGTTTCTTTACACCAGATTATCTGGAAGACTTTGAAGAGGATTTCGAAGATGATTTTGATGACGACTTTTTCGATGACAAAGATCAAGTTTAAAAGATGATAGTTAAGATGGCATGTTAAAGCAGGCTTGCGGCCTGCTTTTATCATATTATAATATGTTAAATACCAGCGGCAGGATTTTGTATGGAGATAAGGAGTTTAGAGAATGGATGGACAATGCTTTGCATTATTGATTGATGCTGATAATGTGTCGGCAAGATATATTAAGCCAATATTGACAGAATTGTCAAAATATGGCAACATTACCTACAAAAGAATTTACGGGGACTGGACGAATACTCAGAATTCTAGTTGGAAAGATGTGCTTTTGAAGAATTCGATCATGCCGATTCAACAGTTCAGCTACACACAGGGTAAAAATGCTACGGATTCGGCAATGATTATAGATGCGATGGATATTTTATATGCTCATGATGTGGATGGGTTTTGTATCGTTTCAAGCGACAGCGATTTTACGAGGCTGGTCAGCAGGCTTAGAGAGAGCGGGAAGATGGTGATCGGAATGGGTGAGAACAAGACACCGGAGCCGTTCCGTAAAGCATGTGATAAATTTACGATTTTAGAAAATTTATTAAATGAACAGGCGCTGGGAGCATCTTCTGGTGAATCACAGAGTGTTATTAGTAAAGAACGGATTGAGGATGAGGTTGTTCAGATGATTCTGGAAAATCAGGATGATAACCGCCAGACAGGGCTTGGAGAAGTTGGCAGCCGTCTGGTAAGCCTTCATCCTGATTTTGATGTCCGCAGCTATGGCTACAATATGCTCTCAAAGTTTCTCGAGGAATTTCAGAGAATAGAACTGGTCAAAAAGGGGAATTTTGTATCAGTTACATTAAAGGAAGACAGGGGGCGCAAGAAGGATATAGACAAATATGTTATGTCGCTTGTGAAGGATGCCGGCAAGAACGGGATTGAGTTAAGTGTTCTGGGGAACAAGGTTTACGAGAAATACAAGGATTTTAAGATAGGAAGCTATGGATATTCTCAGTTTAATCAGTATGTTAAAAGTATTGTGCATATGAAGATTGAAAAAGACGGAACAATCCTGAAGGCTAAGTACGTGGAATAGATTATGGTTTGTGTTGCAGAAAAATGATAAAGAAAGGGAAAAGGTTATGAAAAAGGGGAAGATATATGAAGGGGTTATAAAGACAGTTGATTTTCCGAATAAAGGGAAGGTTTTTCTGCCAGAGGAAGGAAAGACTGTTATAGTGAAAAACGGAGTGCCGGGGCAGAAGATTCGATTTTCTGTTAATAAGATTCGTCAGGGGAAGGCGGAAGGGAGGATTCTCGAGATACTTGAAAATGCACCGACAGAGATTGAGCCAGCTTGTCCACATTTTGGGCAGTGCGGGGGATGTACCTATCAGAATCTTCCGTACAAAGAGCAGATTGCTTTAAAAGAAAGTCAGATAAAGCGAATGATGGATGAGGCTGTAAATGGTGATTATGTGTGGGATGGTATGAAAGAAAGTCCGGCAAAGGAAGGTTATCGCAATAAGATGGAGTTTTCTTTTGGGGATGAGTATAAAGAAGGACCGCTTGCACTTGGAATGCATAAAAGAGGCAGCTTTCATGATATTGTAAATGTGACGGACTGTAAGATTGTGGATGAGGACTACAGGAAGATTCTTGGCTGTACATTGGATTATGCTAAGAAATCGAGATTACCATACTTTCACCGTATGAAACATATCGGATTTTTTCGGCATTTACTGGTGAGAAAGGCAGCGAAAACAGGAGAGATCCTTATCGATCTGGTAACTACCAGTCAGGGAGAGGAAGAATTTGAAATTTGGGTTAAGGCACTTCTTAATCTGCCACTTGATGGAAGGATTGTAGGGATTCTTCACACAAGGAATGACGGAGTGGCAGATATGGTGAAGGATGAAGGCACAGAAATCCTTTACGGACAGGATTATTTTTTTGAAGAATTATTAGGAATGAAATTTAAGATTACACCGTTTTCATTTTTTCAGACAAATTCTCTTGGTGCGGAAGTCCTTTATGAGACAGTGAGAGAATACATTGGTGATACGAAGGACAAAGTGATTTTTGATCTATACAGTGGAACCGGAACTATTGCGCAGATTCTTGCTTTGGTTGCCAAAAAAGTAGTCGGAGTGGAGATTGTTGAAGAGGCTGTGGAGGCAGCAAAGGAGAATGCAGAGCTTAACATGCTTGATAATTGTACCTTTTGGGAGGGAGATGTGCTGAAAGTGATTGACAGCTTAAAGGAGGTTCCAGATATTATTGTGCTGGATCCTCCGAGAGACGGAGTGAATCCGAAAGCACTAGAAAAAATCATTCAGTTTGGCGTGGATAAAATAGTGTATATCTCCTGTAAACCTACCAGCCTTGCAAGAGATTTGGAGATGCTTCAAGGATGCGGATATCAGGCAGAACGAATAGCGTGCGTTGATTTATTTCCTGGGACATATCATGTGGAGACGTGCGTCCTTTTGGGTAGGAAATAGTAACACCGCTGATACTGTCTATGCGTATGTTGATTTTGAGCCGAAAGACAACGAATATCTGAAAGACGTAAAATGGTGTGCAACTTATACGGAAATCAAAGAATGGATAAAATCAGAGTATGATTTAAAAGTATCATCCTTGTATGTGGCGCAGATAAAAGACAAATGCGGTATTGAGAAACGTCTGAATTACAATATAGGCGATAATAAAAGCCGTGTGCCGAAATGTCCGCCGGAGAAAGAAAAAGCGATTATGGAGGCGTTTAGGCATTTTAATATGATATGAGATAGTTTATCGGAGTTCAAAAAAATGTTGATTTTCTGATTCGGAAATGATATATTATAGAAAAGGAGCAACCGCCCACAAAGTGGTTAGCCTCCAGAATGGACTATAAGCCTGCCTGAACCGCCAAGTACAAGGTAGGCTTATTTATTTTCGCTTGTTGTTCCTATCTATATAGGCAAGCAATGCAACGAGGAACGAACCGCCCAAAAACATCAGGCTTAAAACTTCGTATGTACTCATATGCATCACCTCCCCTCTTCTGTAAAGTTGGGGAGGCTACCACCTTGTAACACGGTTACTCCATTTACAGATTGTAGCATATTTTAAGCTATTCGGCAATTGGTTTTCCTAAGATTGCGTTTTATTAGGAAAACACACTGCCAAAGGGATTTTATGCTTTGGCGGGGGTCAGCCCGCCTCGGCGGTGTCAGTGGTATTGATTTCAATGTACTCGGCAATCCGGCGGAACTCGTCCGAAAACTTAAAATGAACGCTGATATTGCCGTTTTCGTAAATCTTGATATGGTCTACCAATTCAATCAGAATTTCGCGGGTCAGCTTTTCAATGTTCTGATATTTCGCAAAGGCTACCAGTGCGGGATGCTGCTGGTCAACGCCGCTTGAAAGCTGTTTCCGTTCAGCCGTCAGCCGGGCCAGCAAATCCGAGAGCCAGGCGGCCTGCCGCTCATAATCGGCTTTCATTTCCCGGTATTCCTGCTGGGAGATTT
>ERZ778514.2253-NODE-2253-length-12636-cov-5.418806_pt1 | contig 12636 bp, 9 predicted proteins | sample MGYA00510344_ERZ778514 | MGnify/ENA primary metagenome ERZ778514 (study PRJEB29527, sample SAMN07138968) | mouse gut metagenome | material: feces | host: mouse | place: China:Nanjing | collected 2016-01-25 ... | reverse complement strand
TGATTCGGGCTTGCCCGTTGTCCATTGAGATCTTTTCGGGGGAGCCTAATACCCCGGTCGGTTTGCGCCGTCGGGCAAATTGCCAATCCACTGCAAGCAGAAAGAGTCTTTTGTAGCTGTTGAATCTCGAAGCGGGAGTGGCACTCCGATTAAAGCTGCAAAGATTATATGTCATTTCTATGGCATAATATACCCCTTATCCTCGGCTTTCTCAACAATCTTGACAAGGCGTTTGCATTGTGCGGCAGACGGCAGAGAATTTCGCTTGATATACTCTGCGATACCGCCTATAAATGCGACATCTCCATATGGCAGTATATTCTCCTTTGACAGATCATTGTACACCTTAGTCCAATATTCAGCTCCCAATTTAAATATCTCAACTGAAGCATCAATATTCTGACTGAATTTCCTTTCTTTTTTAGCGGCAGCTTCTTCCTGCTTCATCTCATTTTTTGAGATTAGGGTTGATACAAATTCGTCTGACAAGAACAGCGGTAAACTTTTGCACTTATTCCATGTATCTGCACGACGGGCCATACTTCTAACCAATCCGCCTTGCGCTTCCTCCTCAAAGAAATTATGAATAATATGCGCCAGTTTCATCAGCTCCTTTTCAAGAGCAGGGTACATTTCCTGCTTTTGCCAAATGAGTTTCCAGTCAAGATCCATGTTTTTGGGAATCATAGCCATCATTTTTGCTATGGCATATGGAATTATTTGGGCTTTATTACCTCCTGTCGGATACCAGTCCGCTTTATTTATGCGACGATCCAGCGAATCAAAGATAATTACAGAACATACACATTTTGAGAAATATACCTCATTGATACTCTCCTTGGATGTTTCATACAGACTGTCAATAGTTTTAGCGAATCGGGAGAAGTTAATAGCTGAACTCTGACATACTTCATGAGGATTCATTGCAAATGCATTGAGACATTTGGCAAGTTTCTCCTTTTTGATGACTTGATTTTTAGGGTGTTTCTCACAAAATTTTGCACGAGCTGCGGGACTGAGCTGCATTTGTTCCTGCTCCCACTTCCCTCTTGAACGCTCGTAAAACCAAATTGTCTGGTATGGATTGCCATTTACCGGCGGAGCCATTCTCTTTCTTGACAATTGCTCCATTATAACATGATATGGATGATTTGAGAAAAAGTCGGCTTCAGACACAGCATTCTGGCTGTTTGCACACTGAGATATTGTTTTGGTAATATTGTTATATCGGTCAATATCATCCTCGGACATATCATTATCAACGTTAAGCACTGTCAGCTTCATCGGGACAAACAGGTTGTCCATGCCTCCGTCCTTTACCTCCTTTTTGATTTTTGCATTGGCCAGTGACGCCGTAGTTTGACCGCCATTTATTATTTGGGGATCTTTAAGGTATACTATTTTGGTCCCGTCGTCGGAAAAACCTATTGAGCGGGCAACCACAGCAATGCCATTATTATATGTAAAGAAATTTCCCGGGTGCTTTATAATGGTTTCACGTATTCCTTTATTGACTTTGCCTCTCACGCTCAAAAAAGCACGAATGTTGCCCTGCAGCAGCTTGCTGCCATATTTGCAATAAATCTTTGCTAAAAACTCTCCTGGAATAATACCCAGATAAGAATCATAGTTCGCATCCTCGCCAATGTCTGCTTTGAGATACTGAATGCCGTCACAATCAAAATCCTTGGTTGCAATCTCAATGATTTCACTGGAATTACAGGCATATGTCTGATGAAAACGCTCTATTGTCCACACATTCAGTTCAACCGGCCTTTCGAGAAATTCCTCGCGGCTGACATTTTTAACCTGTTTGCTGAGAATGGCGTTGGATAGAATGATAAATTTGAATCGTGAGATTTCGGTAGCAAGCATACTTTTGCCCACTTTCGCCTTTATCTCCTTTGCCACATTAATGGCTTGGTCTGAATCGTCACAATATGCAGATATATCACCATCAACACTCTCTTCAATAAAATTCCTCATGTGAAGGAATAATTCATCAATGCGTGTATTGGTTAAAGTGGGAATATTGTCGATTTCATTGACAAAATCACTGGCAATCATAACCAGCGCTCCATCAGCTTCATCATAAGCATAGGCGTCAAAAGACATTATTCGCCCCCGGCGTCCTTTCATTTCAATGGACATAGGCATAGGATCAGAAACATCTCCTATATCTTCCAGAAGTTCCAGAGCCCTGCTGATAAACTGCGCCTCCGGCTCCGACCCTTCATGCTCGGCATCAAAGCGGAGTTGCTCCATAAACTGTTTTCTAAATTCGCCTATCTCCATTGCAGTGCTTATTATGATTGTTTAAATTCTTCTATATTTGAAAGCATGAGTTCATATTGAACTTTTACAATTGGCAGTGCAATACTGTTCCGCATAATGCGCGGGAATCCCTCTGACACAATATACTTGGCAAATGAGCTTTGGGAATATACAAAGTTGTCGTAATCGCTTGACCAGTCAAAGCCGTATGACATCAGTTTCCTTGCAAACATTTCCTTGTAGAAATCATTGCTTATCAATGTCATAATTTCATTGGCGAGAGAGCTGAGTTTAACACCTTCATATCCAGGGCTCATTTTTTCAAGCTTGTATACGGCCAGACAGCCGTCAACATTGCTGTCCAGCTGCTCAATTGAAGAGATGCACACAGCATCTTTTCCGGCACTGACTGCTTTCACTTCATACCAGATGCTGTCTATTGAAAAATCTTTACTGGTTTTTTCAGGCCCTGTCCAGCTGTCTATAGCCTTGTCTGTTCCATACATCGGAATCATTTCGTCTTTCAAAAACAGCATTTCTCCGATCAAGCCCATAATTTCCGGTTCAGTCATGTCTCCGTGATTGGGTTTGAACAGACGCTTCCATGATGCGTATCTGTTGCATACAGCCCGATAGCCTTCAATCTGGTCTGTTATTCCGTCAAGAGAGGACAGAAGGTCCTGGCAGAATGTACAGAAACGTTCAAGAAGTTCTTCCTTTTCAAGCAAGAAAAACAGTGAATATGAGCTGTCATCTTCATATTGCTCGACAGATATCACCTCGGAGCCAAATATTCTTGTCGGAACATACTGCCCTCTGAACTTGAAAGCATACCGGCCTTTGTCGTCTTTGCCTATATAGGTGTTAAGATCCCCTGCTGTTCCAACTCTTTTGAAAAAGCCCTGTTCAAATCCTTCAGAGAAGATACTGTATATATCCTGGCTATTGTATTGTTTCATTGTCTTCAATGTCTTCAGACTCATCCTGCATAAACTGCTGATAATATATTTTGTTTGCCTTATAATGTTTTACATTTTGAGCACTCTTTACACCAGGGAATCCTATGGCAAAAGCAGCCATTTTATCTTTACCCAATGCTTCCCGGTATTCAGACAGCTTTTTCTTTTCATCTTTTCCCTCGGTCCTCACAGGTTCGATAAGCATAATTATCAACAGAGGTTTTCGGTCTGCCAAATGTTCAAAGTATGCTCTGTTCGGAATTTCCCGATTTTCATTTTTACCTTCCTTCCTCCACTGTTCTTTGCATTTTCTTTTTACGATATTCAACTGATCTTCAGATAGTCCATAAGCCCCTTCCTGAGTGCTCAGCAATTTGCGCCGCGAGCTTACAGCAATAGCATTATTTTCAATATGGACAGTGCGTGCTGCACATCTGACAGATGCTATGTGCGGTATTTCATAACATTTGTCAGACTCGCCGCTTTGGAAAACTATATCCCAATGTTCTAATCCTACAGTGTTTTCATCTGTTATGAAATCCAGAATATATTCAGTGTTGAAATTCGGATTAACCTTTGAGCTTTTAATATTTTTCACAAAAGCCGTTACAACATCTTTCGGCACATCTTTTACTATCAGAGACGTATTGTTTTTGAATCTGTCAAACGACAAGTTTCTTTTAAACAGCTCCTCCGCCAGCCAAGTCACTTGCTCGAGATTAAGAGTGTTGTGAGCCGCATTCAGACTGATATACGGTGTTTCATATATATTGCCGTAATAGGATTCCTGTATATCCAGATTGAAAGACTGCCTCATCTTATTGCCTGCAGTGATTTGCAGCTCCTGACAATTGTCGCGCACTTTAATTCCGAAATCCTTTGGCGTCAGCCGCTGTGCAAACATCTCTTTCAGATCTTCCTTCAAATCCTCTGACGCCATAGAAATCTCATCATACCAGCTTGCACTTTCCTCGCTCGTCCATATTTGGAAAATATCTTCATATCCTTTTCTATATCCGAACCAGCGCCCCATCTGCATCAAAACATCAAAAGTAGCTGTATTGCGGTAGAAATAGCTTGTCAGCAGCCCCTCCAAGGTCAAGCCTCGGGACAATGCCATTCCTCCGACAGCAATAACCCGCAATGACGGATTTTCTTTGTAGTCAAGCTTTCCGCTTGATTTTAATCCGTTTACCACGAGAACTTTTATGTGTTCAATTGCTTTGAAAAGGTTTTCTTTCCTAACAACTCTCTCAAATGAAACATCAGAGACAAAACTGTAATGCTTATCCCACAACTGCTTCAATTCTTTATATAGAGGCAGATTCGTGTTTTTGCGAGAATCGCTGTTGAAATCTTTTTCAACTATACTTTTGAATTCATCATAAATGTGTTCTACCTCTTCCTTAATCACATTTTGCACTTTCACGAATCGAGACATATTCACCAGCATGCTTCTCGGCGCAGAACTTTGTCCTCGCAAATCCCGAATAGCATTCGCCAAAAAGAAACAATAAACAGCCTCTCTTAACGAATCGGGAAGGATACCGCTCCATTCTTTCTGATGCCGATAGTAGAATGTTCCCGCATTCAATTCTTCAATGTGGGTGCGAGCCCAATCACGCCAGCATTCATCTCCATAGTCGGGTTCATCAATATCAATGATATGTCTTATATTGCGATAATATTTGGAGCCGGCATTGAATATCTGCTTTGCTCCAATGTATGTCGAGGGGGTTGGCAGTGTGTATATAAAATGTTCCGGGAACAAATCTGCATTTTTCATTTCATCAACAGAATCCGGATCGATGAAAACATTTGCAAATGGGGTTGCTGTAAAACCGACATACGATGCGGTTTTAAACAAATTGCAGATTTTCCTTATAATGGCATTTGTCTTTGTTGGATTCGTTTCATCCTTGCTCGTATTGACAGATGCATTGTCCGCTTCATCGTCTATAAGCAGCAAGGGCGCATTGACACACTCTTCCGAATGATCATAATTGCTGTTCTTTAGCCAGTTGTGCAATTTTGTAAGAACAGATACATTCTTCTTGACAACAAACAATACAACTGAACGCTGTGCTTCAAGCGACACAAAAATACTGTCTTTCTGTCCGACAAAATCTGATGATTGAGTTGTATAAGACGATGCCAGCAGCTGTTTGTCATATTTGCCTACGCCTACACGTCTGGGTTTTTCTATTTTTGTTATATCATCTTTCTTGATTTCAAGACCTACAATGCCTTGGTCAATACGCTCCTGAGTCTGCTGGCGAAGATTCTCCGTTATGCCTGCAAGCAAAATGACAACCTTGTAACCAGCATCAACAGCTTTGCATATCAGACCGGAATATGTCGCTGTTTTTCCAGACTGAACGTCACCAATAACCAAACCGCGAACCAGCCGCCTTCCTTCATGCGCTTCTTTCGGGTTGCAAAGACAATTCATTATGGCAGGAAGAGTCTTCTTGCCCAAAATATCTATGCTCCTGTCATCCAGCGATGATTCTTCCAGAAGATATTTGCTGTACAACCTCCAGAAATGCTCATCTTCGATTTCTGCATGCTCATACCAATTGTGAGGATCATCATAGTCGTCGAATATACAATTGCCTTTGGTGTGTTTTATTGCCTCTTCTGTTTCGATGGCGCAAAAAACTTCTGCCCTGTCTTCAGCAGTCAGGCTGATTGGAATAAATTCAAGACCCTTGTCTATATAGGAGTCAATATCTTCGTATTTTATGGTTTTCCCGTTTCGCTTGTCTGCTCCAATGCGGCGTTTGATAACCATAATGAGATCATTGAACTCATCACTGCTTATCTTCATTTGTATAATAATTTATCAGCATTTCTTTCAATTGCGGAAGACAGCACCATGGCTCGGCTTTCATAATAGTATCAACAGCGTCATTGAGCTCCCTGCCGTATTTAACCATTTTGTCAATCAGCGTAATACCCAATTGAAAATCATCTTCAAGGTATTGCACTTTATCCTCTACAACAATAGCATCATTGCATCTGTCCACATATATATCCTGCACCGGGATTCCCTTTTCTATTTCAGATAACAGAGTCTCGACAATATCTGCTGCATCGTCAGGGATATGCTCCATTACATATTTGCAGAGGGGGCTGTTTCGATTGATCTGATAGTAGTAGGCATCATTTCTGCCGCGCATTCTATCCCAAATGTGGCTTATATTATCTTCCGAATTATCTTTGCGGCCGCGATGCGTCTGTTTTCTAACAGAAATGTCCATTGCTTCTTCAACGGTCTTTTTAAGCTGGTTCTGAATTGATTTAGGTATTGACGCATTCTGTTTCTTAATATCGATGCCCCAAATATCATCCAGAGAGTTGGGGATGTCTACGCGTATTCTGGCATTTTTTGTCAGTTCACTGCGTTTGAGCCCAAACCATGTTCCATAAATAATAAGCCTCTGATTCCTGTAAATATAGAAACCCTGTCTTGTTCTCAGATTATCAGTACCGCCTAAAAGTTTTTTATCTTTTTCTGTCAGGTCCGAGCCGAAAGGCAGCACAAACGGACGCACTTTTATCAGCCGTTCAATACCTTGGCTGTCCCGCAGTGCAATAGCGAGCTCTTTTTTCGTCGTAGTTTTGGCATTGCCTTCAAGAAATGGGTCCTGTGCCTTTACTTTTGCGCTGTTAACCCAGATAACAAGTTTCTTCGCCGAGATATAGCGGTGGAAAATAAGGGCCACATGCTCCTGCGCCTTATCACTTAATTCACGAAGTGTGCTGAAGACCTGTCCATGACTCGACTTTTCCAACACATCAAAATCCTCCCATATCACAAGAGTTCCGCTGTCATTTGTCTTTCCTGCTTCTCGCAGATTCTCTATGTACGGCAGATTTGATATTTCATCAGCGGTCAGCTCGTTAACAAACCATTTTTTGTGTTCAAGTATGTAATTATAGTCCCACGAATACGCACTGACTTCTCCGTCCTGCATGCTCACAACAGTCAATATGCGGCATTGAGACAATGATGCAGCTTTAAGTCCCAGCCCAAACCTTCCTAAATCATTTTCAGAGCGGGTTGCTTCTGCTGCAGAACTGCCATAGCACATTGCTTCGAAAAGTTCTTCACGAGACAGTCCGCAGCCGTCGTCAAGAATACCCACAGCCTGTTTTTGGAAAGAATCGGTTGGGAAAAGCAGATAAACATATGAGCACCCGGCACTAATGCTGTTGTCAATAACATCAGCGATTGCAGACTCGAACGAATAACCCATTGAGCGCATCGACCCCATCAGCATATCGGCTTTAGGAATATTCTCTTTATAAGTGCCCATAGCTGCAATGTTATTTATAAGTCAATATCTTCTTCATAACAGCTTTGGCAAGCAACGGAGGAACAGCATTGCCAATCTGCTGCTGAACATACGATACGGGGCCTTCAAATATGAAATCATCGGGAAAACTTTGCAGCCGGGCCGCCTCACGAACAGACAACCCTCGATCCTGATGAGGATGGATAAGCATGCTTTTTCTATAGTTCGATATAACCACCGACGGCTTGCTGCCTATCAATCGTTTATATATCCCGCTGTGGCATCGTTTTTTATCGGCATAGTTCCCCATTAAATGGTCGGGGATAGAAGACCAGTTTTCACCTTGGCCAATGTATTTATAGCGTTCAACTACATAGTCCTTATTGCGTGATACGATATTCTGGGTGGGGGCTTTTGATTTTAGTCTCATCAACTGAGCATATGGAGACGCCTGCTCAAAAGGGACCGTGTATTCCCCTTTCATTTGAATTTCTCCATTTTCAAGAACCGGCAAATCGCTAATCGCCTCATCGACAGAAACTGAATAATCAAACTCTTTGGGGAACTCAAAATCTATCCCATTTCTATTCCCGACAATAAACAGCCTGTTCCGGCGCTGCGGCACGCCAAAATCAGATGCATACAGTATTTTTGATTTGACCGTATAGCCAATATGTCTAAATCGGTTTTCTATATGATTCTGTATATTCTCCTCTCCGTTTTTAAACTTTGTCAGGCCATATACATTTTCAAATACAAACCATGTTGGAGCAATTTTATCAACAAAACGCAAAAATTCCTCAAACATCCTGTTATTTGGATTTGACATATCTCTGGTTTTTGTGTTTGAAAGAGAGAATCCCTGACATGGGGGGCCGCCCATTATTATAAAAACCGGGTGAGTATTTAAACTATCAGCTGAAAGTTTTTTTATATCTTCGCAGAAAACGGTTGCATTCTTAAAATTTCTTTTATATGAGGCTGCGGCATAAGTGTCTGCTTCAACTGCATACCGCATGGATATACCAGCCATTTCTGCACCCAGACTTAATCCGCCTGCACCTGCAAAAAGGTCTATGCCAATCAGCTGTTTGTTGGGCTTCTTCATTTTGTAGTTTGCATCTTGCATTTTTACCACTCTTCAGCACACTGAATGTATTCAATCGGCTGAATCATATTTTACAAAGATACATTTTTTCCACAAACAGAGATTGACTAAATGAAAATAATTCAGAGGGCTGTAACCGTTTTCATTTGAATAAGATCTGAAGAATGCAGAATGTTGTTTGTCAGCAAGCCTAAATATTTTAAATAATCACTACCTTTACCAAAAGATAATAAGCATCAAAATGCCTGATACATTAACTCAAGAACAACGACGTCGCTGTATGTCGCATATTCGGTCCAAGAATACCAAGCCTGAGATTCTTGTAAGACACGAACTTTTCCGCAGGGGGTATCGTTATCGGATCAATGTCAGCAAATTGCCTGGCAAACCAGACATTGTTTTGCCCAAATACAAAACGGTGATTTTTATTAATGGATGTTTCTGGCACGGACATGAAGGATGCAAGCATTTTGTTCAGCCAAAATCAAATGTAGAATACTGGAAATCAAAAATCCTCCGCAATCAACAAAGAGATAAAGAAACTATATTGAAGCTTCAGCAGTTAGGATGGAAAGTTGTTATAATATGGGAATGCGAAATAAATAAATCCCAATTATTACAAACCATTAATCAAATAGTTTCAATCATTAGAAGCGCACCTTAAAGCGCTATGCTAAAACCAATTAGCACAAAGCAGTACAGATGCTGTTAATTTCTATCTTTCACGTCAAATTTAACGTTCACGGCCAGCATCACTGAACTGTGAAGTTTGAATAATCATCGAAATTTCTATGATGTCTGAGTTGTAAATCGTGGGCGCAGCCACTGTAATTTATTGCTGCAATCGAATATTCGCATGTGTAGTTACGGTAAATAAGGCTTGCGTGAGTTTCTGAGCGAAAAAAAATGGATGCCGACTGCGCTGATTCAAGAAATTCACAAAGGGTTTGAGTCTAAATCGAAGACGTCAATACGATACAATCCATTAAATAGAATTATCCTGTCCTTTGACTGAATATGCTCTGCTGACATATACTGTTATGTGCATAGTTTTACCTCAATAGACACGAATCCGACCTCCGACTACCTGCCGATATCCAGCTGCTTGAAAATATTGCAGAACAATTATAGATGTCCGTAATTACTTCTTCTATATTAGTTGTTGCGCCGCCCGTAAATTCTCTTTTAAAATTTTACCGAGACTTTTTGCAAACTGTTTGTATGAATTCTTTTCTTTCTCTTTGTCATCACCCGATAAAGAGCTGCTGTCAATTTCAGCGTGTACAAAACTGATAATACCATCGATTGCATCATCTACGGTTTTGCTGCTGATTTTGGATTTAAATCCCAATGCATTTATAACACATATGTTTACCAGTTCCAATATCTCTGGCGATTTAATAGCTGCCTTTATTCGCTCTGCCATTAGTTTTGCACCTTTATCTTGTGATTTTGACAAGACGTCAAGAAAGATATCAGCTAATGTTATTTCTCTATTCTCCATGATCTTTAAATTACAAACTTTCCAGCAGTTCTATCATTTTATAGATGGTAGTTGACGGATTATTATATGTCTCCAACACCTTGGCTCTTGCCGTTGCTTCTGATGTCTTGTCGGACAGCTGCTGTTTCTCATTCAATGCCAAAGTTCCCTTTACATAGTGTTCAAGATGTCTTTTTAGTTTCTTGATGCAGGCGTTTTGAGTTAGTTCAGCATGACACTCCTCAAAGTGCAGCAAATACCACAACTCAATACATGGATTCGACACCAGCATTACCGCATCCGGAATACTTTGCAGGTGTACTAACATTCCGTCCACATCAAGGTCATACATTAGAAATGTTTTATCATTTTTGGTCACAATATATTCCCGCTTGCAATTCTCTATATACCGAACGGATATGTTCGAATCGCTCTTTCTTGGGATAATCTGAATAGGCGCACGGTATTGTGAACGGAGGTGACTGATATAGGCAACCTCAGACTCTCCTTCACAGAAAACAAAGAAGTTCGGCTTCATTGTTTTGCCTTTGGATTTTCTTATTTGTCGTCCCATATCAGTGTCTATTTCATAAAACTATCCGTCTGTTCGTCAATATACGGAATGGCATCGAAACGACCTTGCAGATATGCCTTCTCTGCATCCAGTCCGTCGCGGAAATCTTTGTAATCAAACAGCGAATACAAATCCGAGGACCCGTCATCCCGTTTGTTGACAAAATACACCTGATCCTTACGCAGCTTGTTGGTATTAAGCAGGTATGTGTTATGTGTAGTATATATCAGCTGCGCCGATTCGCTTTTATTGAACAAACCGATAATATACTCTACCAGTTTTATATGCAGCTGCGTCTCGATTTCATCTATCAACAAGATTTTATTATTCTTGACGATATCCAGAATCGTCAGCATCATACTGAATAAACGCTGTGTTCCATCAGACTCTTCTGCAAAAAAGTTGAAAGGGACATCCGGGTTATTCCTGTGATAGGTCGTAATGACCAGCTGTGGTTTCTGAATATCTTCTACTGACAATATTTGATTGTCTGCAGGGTCAATCACTGCAGTAGACAGGACTTTATTCTCGTGCCGGCTGTCGATTTTGACAATGTCGCTGTCGGCAATTCGCAGCACATTAAGGAACTGCTCTTTGTTCTCATTCAGCAAGCGCTCGACAGAGAACGAATTATATCCGAAATAATTCAGAATAAAACGCTCATTGAAATATCGAAAAACATCTTTTGCGACATCTCGGTCCATCTGACTGGCACGCGACACAAAAAGCGTTTTCTTGGACGTATTGGCAGCAACATCCATCGGGCGGCGAATTACCGAACGGAATTCATAGATATCCTTTTTGTCGGGTCCCTTTGTCTCATCGCGAGAAAATACCAGTGAACGACGTCCATTCGGATAATAATACAGTGCCTCTTTCAGGATCTCAACTTTATTGAGCTCAAAAGAATATTCATATTCGATCCCCTCAAGAAGAAAGCGAATGAAAAATGTACTTGGCTTGCCAATGCCCCCGAATTTGAACGGAGTAAAGGCAAATATCGTATTCTCGTTGTAATTGTGAGATGAGAATATCATCCCCACACAAGCGCGAATAGCCTTGATAAGACTGCTTTTTCCTGAGGCATTTGCACCATAAATAGCAACAGTTTTAAGCAACCGTTCATCACCGCATACAAATGTATTTTCTTCAAGCTCCTTTGCCTTTTTAGTCTGGATGCTTGCTGCCTGCATATCCAGCACCACCTCATCTTTAATTGAAAAGAAGTTGCTCAGACGAATTTCAAGTACCATTTTATCCCCTAAATTTGTAATTCCCTTGCAAATATAGCAAATTAAATGACAAAATCTTAATTTGGATAACTTTTTTATGGATTAAAGGCCGCCTGCAAAAAGTATTGTTATATAGGGATCGTTCGACAACCCAAAGAACGATGTTTCTATATCTGTGTGACCATTCACTGCTTGCAACTCATAAACCTTTGCATTGGCTAACGCAATTCGACACATTTACAGTTGTTTAACTTTATCTGCCATTTGCAAAGTTGATCCAACATGCCTGCTATACAGCCCGACAACTGTCGGGGTAGCCTAATCCCCCGCTCGGCTTTCGCCGTCGGGAGGGCTGCCATATAATCTGCAAGCAGAGGCGATATGGTTGTCCGATATTGAGCTGATTAGATTCGGCAGAACAAATGAGCAAAGGGGATATTCGCGGCCGGAACAACAATTATTTATCGCCTGCAGATATTTGAACTAGAAAAGGGAACTGAAAAAAGGGTTCGCAACGTGGTTATGAAAGCTATCCGGATCAAGGGAAGTAGTTGGATAAGCCCTGTAAGGTTGCGGAACGCCCTATTATAGCCGTCATATCATGAGGCGACATATCCTACCGATGGTCGTGGTCTCCAACAGGTACTCAGGATGAACAGGAAACACGAGGAACACCTCTTATAGAGGAAATATTCATTTCTTCTC
>ERZ778514.2243-NODE-2243-length-12706-cov-4.996048_pt1 | contig 12706 bp, 8 predicted proteins | sample MGYA00510344_ERZ778514 | MGnify/ENA primary metagenome ERZ778514 (study PRJEB29527, sample SAMN07138968) | mouse gut metagenome | material: feces | host: mouse | place: China:Nanjing | collected 2016-01-25 ... | reverse complement strand
GCATAAAAGCAATCGGGAATGAAGAAATGTCACAAAGCGCCATCGTCGCAGGCGAATCTGATGCCAATGCAATGAAACAGGTTGTCGACGGAGAAGCCTTCGAACGTAAATTCGCCACATTCTCCCAACTCCGCTTCTCCGCAGCAGCACAGCCTGACCCCTCGGCAAAAGCCGCCATTGATTTCAAATGCTCTCCTCAGGTAATCTATCACAAAAATTTCGAACTGATAAGCGAAAGCTTCACCAAGTTCCTCAGCGAAGGATATCGACTCTATATACTCAGTGACAGCGAAAAACAGATCGAGCGTCTGAAAGTCATATTCGATGACCGTGGCGATAAAATCGACTTCACCCCTGTAATATCCACGCTCCACGAAGGTTTCACAGACCATTCGTTGAAGATATGCGTCTTCACAGACCATCAAATCTTCGACCGCTTCCATAAATATACACTCAAAAGCGACAGAGCCCGCTCCGGAAAACTCGCGCTCTCGCTCAAAGAACTGAGCGCCATCGAGCCGGGTGATTTCATTGTCCATGTCGACCACGGAGTCGGTAAATTCGCAGGTCTCCTCCGCACGAATGTCAACGGTAAGACACAGGAAATGATCAAACTCGTCTATGCCAACGACGACATAATATTCGTCTCGATCCACGCGCTCCATAAGTTGGCCAAATACAGAGGCAAGGAGGGTGTCGCGCCAAAAATCAACAAACTCGGTTCTGGGGCATGGAACAAGATGAAGGAGCGCACCAAATCAAAACTAAAAGATATTGCCCGCGACCTAATCAAGCTCTACGCCGCACGTAAAGAGGAAAAAGGCCATGCCTTTGCCCCCGACAGCTATCTGCAACAGGAACTTGAAGCCTCATTTATCTATGAAGATACCCCCGACCAGCTGACTGCAACCAAGGCAGTCAAGGCTGACATGGAAAGTGACAAACCAATGGACCGCCTGATTTGCGGCGATGTAGGTTTTGGAAAAACAGAGATTGCCATCCGCGCAGCATTCAAGGCAGCTGTTGACGGCAAACAGACCGCCGTACTCGTCCCAACCACAGTGCTTGCCTATCAGCATTACAACACATTCCGCGAACGGCTCAAAGACCTGCCGGTCCGTGTTGACTATATTTCACGCGCGCGCACCACAAAACAGGTAAAACAAATTGTCAAGGACCTTGCCGACGGCAAGATAGACATTCTCATAGGCACACACAAACTCATAGGGAAAGAAGTAAAATTCAAGGATCTCGGACTGCTGATCGTGGACGAGGAACAGAAATTCGGTGTTGCCGTCAAGGAAAAACTGAAACAGATGAAAGTAAGCGTCGACACCCTTACCATGAGTGCGACACCGATACCGCGCACACTACAATTTTCTCTAATGGGCGCACGCGACCTCACATCGCTCAACACTCCTCCGGCCAACCGCTATCCCATCATAACCTCGGTCTGCGCCGGCAGCGACGACATAATAGCCGAAGCCGTCAACTTCGAACTGTCGCGCAACGGTCAGGTCTTCATGATCAACAACCGTATCGAAGGGCTCTACGAACTTGAAGCGCAGGTGAAACGCCTCATTCCGGACGCACGCACAATAGTGGCTCACGGACAGATGCCACCGGAAAAACTTGAGAAGGCAATCATCGATTTCGCCAATCACGACTATGATGTGCTCATTGCCACGACAATCATCGAGAGTGGCATTGACATGCCCAACGTAAACACAATCATAGTAAACAACGCCCAGAATTTCGGCCTCAGCGAACTTCATCAGCTTAGAGGCCGCGTCGGGCGCAGCAATCGCAAAGCCTTCTGCTATCTCCTCGTACCACCCCACATCCCGCTCTCGCCGGTCGCACGCAGACGACTGCAAGCCATCGAGAGCTTCAGCGACCTTGGCAGCGGCATCCACATCGCCATGCAGGACCTCGACATTCGTGGAGCGGGCAACCTTCTCGGCGCAGAGCAGTCGGGCTTCATCGCCGACCTCGGCTATGAGACCTATCAGAAAATACTCAAGGAAGCTGTCACCGAACTTCGCACCGAAGAATTCTCCGATCTCGAGCAGGCCGACCGCCTCGGCGACGATGAAACCACGGACTACGTAGCCGACTGTGTGATCGAAAGCGACATGGAACTTCTTCTGCCGGCCGATTACGTTCCGACCGAAAGCGAACGCATCTCACTCTATCAGGAACTCGACGGAATCGAACGTGAACTTGACCTTCAGGCATTCAAGGCGCGTCTCATAGACCGTTTCGGAACAATTCCGTCAGTCACGGCCGAACTTCTTCGTATTCCCCGCCTCCGGCGGCTCGCCCGACGCCTCGGCATCGAAAAAGTATCCCTTAAACAAGGTAAGATGTACACTTATTTCGTTGACGAAAGCAACAAGGCATATTACCAGTCGGAAATGTTCGGCAAAATGCTCGGCTATCTCACCGCCCATCCACGACGCGTGCAGATACGTGAACGCAACGGAAAACGCTCTTTCGCCATCGCCGATGTCGACACGGTGGAATCAGCCGTAGCCATACTACAGGAAATCATTGACTGATAATCAGAATCTATCCGCAGCCTTATAATACAAGGAACACGGTGACTATGCACTGATTAAAAACAGGCATGGTCACCGTGTCCCTTATCTCGTGCTGAAAACATTCAGCACTCTGATACTGATTTCTTCTTTGTGTCTTTACTTTCCGGCTGCGATCGAGTCTTTGCGGAATTGCTTCAGAAGCTTTTCGATTTCAAGAGAAGCCTTGCGTGCGCGAGCACCAGCTGCCTTGTTGCCGTTTTCCACTTGGGCCATAGCGTCTTTTGCAAAAGCTTCAAAATTTGAAGTGAGTTGTTCAACGAGAGTTTTCATCGGTGATTTTGGGGTTTAAATTGTTATTGTTATAAGAGAATATCGGCTATTAACCAAAGTGATAAGCAACAGCCTATTGCTCATGCTGCAAATATACGGACAAAAAAAGTTATTTTGCAATAATTTCGTTAAAAAAACGACGTTAACAAGCTCTGAGTCCACACTTTTTATCCTTTTTGCAGTGTTTTCGCTTATTTTTCATAACTTTGACCCCGCTTTTAGCATAATTATATCATGATTGACTTTAATCGCTTCACACTATCCAACGGTCTGCGTGTCATCCACAACTACGACCCCACCACTGCAATGGTGGCTGTAAATGTCCTATATAATGTCGGTTCGCGCGATGAAGACCCTTCAATGACCGGACTGGCCCACCTTTTCGAACACCTTATGTTCGGTGGATCGGTCAATATTCCCGATTTCGACGCTGAAATCGAACGAGCCGGAGGCATGAACAACGCATGGACCTCGAATGATTTTACCAATTTCTATGACGTCGCTCCGGCGAGAAACTTCGAGACCCTGCTGTGGCTTGAAAGTGACCGAATGCTCGGACTTGCCTTTTCCGAAAAATCACTTGAAGTGCAGCGCAATGTAGTCATCGAGGAATTCAAACAGACCCACCTCAACCGGCCATACGGCGACCTATTCCATAAACTCCGTTCACTAGTCTATCACACTCACCCCTATTCAATCCCGACAATAGGCAAAGAGCCGGCACATATCGAGAAGGTGACGCGCGACGATGTGCGCGACTTCTTCTACAGCCATTATGCCCCCAACAACGCCGTGCTTGCAATCAGCGGAAACGTCACGCCCGACCAAGTACGTCGCGGAGTGGAAAGATGGTTTGACTCAATTCCACGCCGTGACATCAAGCCTCGCACCTACCAGCCGGAACCGCTTCCGGATGCTCCACGCGAGCTTGAAGTCCGTGGCCATGTCCCCCAGACATGTGTTGTCGTGGCCTACCCCATGCCCGGCTATGGACAGCCCGGCTATATCGAATGTGACCTTATCACCGATATTCTCGCTTCAGGAAGGTCATCGCGCTTCTACAGACGCCTTCTCCTCGGAGGCGACCTTTTCACCTCGGCCGACGCATCGATTATCGGAAGTGAAGAACCCGGCATGCTCATGCTCAAAGGCCATCTCGAAGACCCCTCAGAGGCCACAGCCCGCAAAGCAGTGGAACGCCTTATGGCTGAAGCATCCGAACTGTGCTATCAGGCTTCACGGCTCGACAGGCTGTCCTACAATCTCACCGAAGCCCGCCCCGGCGGAGTCACACCTTACGAAGTGGAACGGGCTATCAACCGTTTTGCAAGCGACTTCACATTTTCGTCGCTCAGCTATCTTCAGCGCGCCCAAGCTTTGGCAATGGCCGAGATGCACGGCGAGGACATCAACGAAATCGTACCTGCCTATCGCCGCGTGACCACCGCCATGATAGCCACTACCGCACGTCGCGTCATCGATCCCGCTCATGCCTGTACTTTGATCTATAGACCCGAGTGAAATCAACCGACGGACTTTGCGATGAATTTACATGCCTCCATGAATCACCCAGAGTTAAAAAATGCTAAATAAATCCTCATTCACCTTTGGTTTAAGGGCTTTGATTTGCAGGAATTTATAATTTTTACTAAATTTGCACCCAGAAAGTCACGGAGGAGGCCACGAGCTTCCTCCATTTATTTTTATATTGTCGGGTATGACGGTATGAAAATTACACACAAACTCTAAGACGACACTAAGATTATGATAGATAAAACAGAAATTCGCCGCTTGGTCGACGAGGCTATAGCCGCGACCGATGCTTTTGTGGTCGACATTATCGTTTCGACTGGCAATGATATCGTCATCGAACTTGACAGCCCGACAGGTGTCGATCTCGACTTTTGCGCAGAGCTAAACCGCAAGCTTCAGGAAGAGTTTGACCGACAGGACGAAAACTACAGTCTTGAGGTCGGTTCAGCGTCATTGACCGCACCATTCAAAGTCAAGGGTCAATATGAAAAGAACATCGGAAACGAAGTCGAAGTGCTCACACGTGACGGCAAGAAGCTCAAAGGCATCCTTACAGCAGTTGCCGACGATGATTTCACAATCGAGATAACCCGCAAGGTCAAAGGACCCGGAGCAAAACGCCCCGTAATGGTTGCCGAGCCGACAGTCATCCCCTACGCCGAGGCAAAGCAGGTGTGCTACGTGATTAATTTCAAATAAAAATATTCATTCCCACTAAAATATATAATCCCACAGATAATGGCAAGAAAAGAAGAAGCCCCCAACATGGTGGAGCGTTTCGCCGAATTCAAGGAACTGAAAAATATCGACAAGACCACCATGATCAGTGTGCTGGAGGAGTCGTTTCGAAATGTGTTGGCCAAAATGTTTGGCACAGACGAGAATCTTGATGTCATCATGAACCCCGACAAGGGCGACGTGCAGATCTTCCAGAATCTTGAAGTCGTGCCTGACGGCGAGGTGACAAACCCTAACCTCCAGATTTCACTGACCGACGCTCGTGCCGATGACGATCCCGATGTTGAAATCGGCGAGGAGCACACCAAAGAAATCTTCTTTGCCGACTTCGGACGCCGCGCCATCCTCAACCTCCGCCAGACCCTCCAGTCCAAGATTCTTGACCTTCAGAAAGAAGCTGTCTATGCCAAGTTCAAGGAACTTGAAGGCGAACTCGTGTCGGGTGAGGTATATCAGACATGGTCGCGCGAGACCCTTCTGCTCGACGACGAGAAAAATGAGCTTCTTCTGCCAAAGAGCGAATCAATCCCCGGCGACTTTTTCCGCAAGGGTGAGACAGTCCTTGCAGTCATCGCCAACGTTGACAACAAGAACAACAATCCCAAGATTACCGTATCGCGTACAAACGAAGCTTTCCTCCGCCGACTTTTCGAACGCGAAGTGCCCGAAATTGTCGATGGCCTCATCAGCATCCGTGCCGTCGCCCGCATCCCCGGCGAACGTGCGAAAATCGCAGTCGAAAGCTTCGATGACCGCATCGATCCCGTGGGCGCATGTGTAGGTGTCAAGGGTTCACGTATTCATGGCATCGTCCGCGAGCTTCGCAATGAGAACATCGATGTCATCAACTACACATCCAATCCTCAGCTCTTCATCCAGCGCGCACTCAGTCCTGCCAAGATTTCAAACATCCACCTCGACGAAGAAGAGAAGAAGGCCGAAGTGTTCCTTCACCCCGAAGAAGTTTCGCTCGCAATCGGTAAGGGCGGTCTTAACATCAAACTCGCATCCATGCTCACCGGCTATGTGATTGACGTTTACCGCGACACCCCCGAAGAAATCGACGAAGACATCTATCTCGACGAATTCAAGGATGAAATCGACGGCTGGGTCATCGACGCTCTCAAGGACATGGGTTGCATCACAGCCAAAAGCGTGCTCAAGACTCCGCGTCAGGAACTTATCGACCGCGCCGACCTCGAAGAAGACACAGTCGACAACGTTATCCGCATTCTCCGTGCCGAGTTTGAGGACGAGGACGCTCCTGCGACCGCTGCCGCTGATACAGCAGCAGAGACAAGCGCCGAAGAGACCTCTGCAGAAGCAGCTTCCGAAGAGGAAACCGCAGCTGAAGCCGAGGAGAAGCCCGAAGCCTGAATACGACATCCGCACTGAACAGTGGCAGCTAAGACTGCCACTCACTCCTCCTCTCCCCTCTTAACAAATTAAAACATTACCACCTATCTCATATATGCCGAGAATAAAAATCAGTCAAGCCGCCAAAGAGTTCAACGTCACTATACAATCGTTAGCTGACCAGTTGAACAAGAAGGGTATCTCAATTGATGCCTCGAATCCTAACACCCGTCTGGATGAGAGTGCCTACGATATCCTTGTCGAGGCTTTCCAGCCCGACCGTAAGGAGCGCGAGCGCATAGACCGCATCCGTCAGGAAAAAGAAAAGGAAAAGTCTGCTTCAGCTCCGGTTAACACACCTGCCTCCCCGGCATCATCTGCAAAAGGACAGTCTGAAATACAAGGTCCGAAAGTGGTAGGCAAAATATCGCTTGACAAACATAATAATCCAATCCCCACACCTCCTGCCCCCGCTAAGGCCGCAGAAGCTCCGGCAAAACAGACTTCCGCACCTGCGCCGGCTAAAACACCTGTCAAGGAAGAATCAAAACCAGAGGTGTCAAAGCCGGAAGCTAAAGTTGAAGCACCTGTAAAGCCTGAAATGCCTAAGACAGAAGCTCCTAAAGTGGAAACTCCGAAAGCTGAAATGCCTAAATCAGAAGTAAAACCCGAAGCCCCGAAGGCCGAGGCTTCAAAGCCGGCTGAAGTTATCAAACCGGCAGAAACGGCCGTCAAGGAAACTCCTGCCGTCAAAGAGACTCCCAAAAACGAGACTCCAGCACCGGCAGCTCCAAAGAGCGCACCCAGACCTGAAGTCAAACCGACACCGAAATCCGACACTCCGAAAGTGCAGCAGAAGCCTGCACCCGCACCTGTGAAGGAAACTCCCAAGCCGGAGGCCGCTCCTGCCAAGCAGGAAGACGAAGTGTTCCGTTATCAGTCAGACGCTCAGGTTGTCGCACCGAAAGTGGTTGGTCATATCGACCTTTCCGCACTCAACCAGTCGACCCGTCCTAAAAAGAAATCAAAGGAAGAACGTCGCAACGAGCGCATGAACAAAAACGGTCAGAATGCCGGCGGAAATGCCTCGCAGGGCGGTGACCGCAAAAAGCGTCGTCGCATCGGTGGAAAAGTAGACATCGAAAAGACCGTAAATCAAGGCAGCGAAGGTGGTAACGGCAATAACAAGGGTGGTGGGAACAATCACGGAGGCGGTAACAACAGCCGTGGCGGCAACGAGCGCGAGCGTGGCGAACGCGGAGGCCGCAACCGTGACCGCAACAAACGTCCCGTCCACACCGAGGTCAACGAAGAGGACGTACAGAAGCAGGTACGCGAAACCCTCGCCCGTCTGACATCCAAAGACAAGGGTCAGAAGAAGGGTGCCAAGTGGCGTAAGGAAAAACGCGAGGCTTTCGCCAACCGCGCACATGAGGCTGCCGTCGAAGCTGCAGCAGAAAGCAAGGTGCTTAAGCTCACCGAATTCGTTACAGCCAATGACCTCGCCGTCATGATGGATGTGCCAATCAACAACGTAATCGCAACCTGTATGAATCTCGGCGTAATGGTTTCAATCAACCAGCGCCTTGACGCAGAGACCATCAATATCGTGGCTGAGGAATTCGGCTACCAGACTGAATATGTTTCAGCTGAAGTTGTCGAAGCCATCCATCAGGAAGAGGATAACGAAGATGAACTCGTTACACGTCCCCCGATTGTCACTGTCATGGGTCACGTCGACCACGGTAAGACATCGCTTCTCGACTATATCCGCAACGCCAATGTGATCGCGGGCGAAGCCGGAGGTATCACTCAGCACATCGGTGCTTATAACGTGAAGCTCTCCGACGGCCGTCACATCACATTCCTCGACACTCCGGGCCACGAGGCGTTCACCGCAATGCGTGCCCGAGGAGCCAAGGTTACCGACCTCTGTATCATCATCGTTGCTGCCGACGACAATGTCATGCCGCAGACCATCGAGGCTATCAACCATGCCTCTGCTGCCGGTGTACCTATCGTATTCGCTATTAACAAGATTGACAAGCCTGCCGCCAACCCCGACAAGATTAAGGAAGAGCTTGCGCAGATGAACTATCTCGTCGAAGAATGGGGTGGTAAATACCAGTCGCAGGACATTTCGGCCAAGAAGGGTATCGGTGTTGAGGAACTTATGGAAAAAGTGCTTCTTGAAGCCGAACTCCTCGACCTCAAGGCAAACCCCAACCGCCGCGCCACAGGTTCGATCATCGAATCGTCGCTCGACAAGGGTCGTGGCTATGTGGCTACAGTGCTCGTGCAGAACGGAACGCTCCGCGTAGGCGACACTATCCTCGCCGGTACACATTTCGGACGTGTGAAGGCAATGTTCAACGAACGTAACCAGCGCATCACCGAAGCCGGGCCTGCCGAACCGACCCTCATTCTCGGTCTCAACGGTGCGCCTACTGCCGGCGACACATTCAATGTGATGGAGACAGAGCAGGAAGCCCGTGAAATCGCCACCAAGCGCGAACAGCTCCAGCGCGAACTCGGTCTGCGTACATCCAAGCGCACGACACTCGAAGAAATCGGCCGCCGCCGTGCAATCGGCAACTTCCATGAGCTTAACATCATCGTCAAGGGCGACGTGGACGGCTCAATCGAAGCTCTTTCCGACTCGCTTATCAAGCTTTCGACCGAGGAAGTCAAAATCAACGTACTTCACAAGGCTGTCGGAGCTATATCCGAAAGCGATGTTACCCTTGCAGCCGCATCCGATGCCATCATCATCGGTTTCCAAGTACGTCCCTCGCAGGCCGCACGCCGTGCCGCCGAACGCGACGGAGTCGAAATCCGTCTTTACTCGGTCATCTATCAGGCCATCGAGGAAGTCAAGGACGCTATGGAAGGTATGCTCGCCCCCGAAATCAAAGAAGAGGTCATCGGTACAGCCGAGGTGCTCCAGACATTCCACATCTCAAAGGTCGGCACTATCGCGGGCGCTATCGTTCGCGAGGGTCGCATCAAGCGTGGATGCAAGGTGCGTCTTATCCGCGACGGTATCGTTCGCTATACAGGAGAGCTCGGTTCGCTCAAGCGCATGAAGGACGATGTCAAGGAAGTCACCTCAGGCTATGACTGCGGTCTCTCGATCGCCGGCTACAACGACGTTCAGGAAGGAGACCTCATCGAGGCTTACGAGGAAGTCGAGGTTAAGAAGAGCCTTTAAGACAGACTGCCATCCACAATCAGCCTGAATTCATTGGCTTGAACAATGACGACTATTGATATACATCTAAATATCGGTTCAAACAGCGGCCACCGTGAAGCTCTGATAGAGCGTGCGGTGGCCGCCGTTTCATCTGCCTTCCCTGATGCGGAGATAAAATGCTCCGACATCGTGGAGACAGCTCCTTGGGGCTTCGAATCGCCAAATCCATTCCTCAACATCGGAATGATAATCCGGCTGGAAGAAGCTATCCCCGACATGGCAAATGACAGCGACCATCCGGGAGAAACACATGTCAGGGAGGCATTTGCCCTTGACGTGCTCAGGATTCTACAGGGCATACAGACCGGCATAGACCCGTCGCCACACCGCGACTCCAAAGGGCAGTATATCGACCGCGCGATTGACATCGACCTTATTGCCATAAATGACTGGATTATAGACAATCCGCAACTGACCCTGCCTCACCCGCGCATGGATCTACGAGATTTCGTCCTACAGCCATTGGCACAACTTGCTCCTGACTGGCTTCATCCGCAGATCGGACTCAAGGCGGCAGAACTGCTCGAACAACTCAAACAAGGCAATTAGAGAACCACCGCTGAAACGTCTCTCGTCTGCGATACATACGAAAATATTTAACCCCGCACACCTCAAATGGATGTACGGGGTTTTAGGTCAAGACCATAACACTTTAATATATGTAGATGGTCTCCTTTATAAAGGATTATTTCTTATTTTTTACTTTTTCGAGCTGGCGGTCGAGTGCTTCCATGCAGAGATCGATAGCCTCTTCAAACGTATCGGCTGTTTTTGTCGCCACCTGATCGGGTTCTTGCGGAACCATAAGGCTGACTATAGCTTCTTTGTTGAGGGCGGTTTCAGGTTTTACCACGCGGAGAGAGACTTCGGCGCTCATTACGTTAGGATAACGGCGGGTCAGCTTATCTATTTTCTTGTTTATAAAGGAAGTGAGTTTCTCGCTGATGTCGAAGTGGATGGCATTGATTTTAGTTTCCATTTTTTCCTCCTTTTTTTAGTGCACGTGGGTGTGCGAGTTGGTAATTATGTTTAAGTTCACTGTACGTGACGTGAGTGTAAATCTGAGTTGATGCGAGAGAGGCATGACCAAGAAGCTGCTGGACGGAGCTGATCGGAGCGCCGGCGTTGAGCATATCGGTTGCAAACGAATGACGCAGAACGTGAGGACTCAGCCTTGCAGCATGAACATTACCCTCGGTCAAAGCTCTGTTTACAACCCTATACACCAGACGGCGATAGAGCGGAGCTCCGTCCGCCTTTACAAGTAGCGGGGCCTGACGGTCGTGAAGAGAGATTGACGTGTCCGGCGAACTGTCGCGAAGCACCCGATAAGCATCGATAGCCTCCATGAGCTCCGGACCGATAGGTATTATTCTTTCTTTATTACGCTTTCCGAGCACTTTTAGTTCACCCTTGCGGGTATCGGTATTGACATCAAGGAGTCCTACGAGTTCGGAACAACGCATTCCGGTCGAATACAACAAATCTATAATGAGACGATTGCGCGACGCGGTGAATTCACCGTCTGTTTCCGAATCAACGTCATCAAGAATGCGCTCCGTGTCTTCCTTACGGATATAGACCGGCAGGTCCTTTGGTATTTTTGCAAGGATGAGTCCTGAAGCCGGATTGGAATCAAGGCCATGACGGCTCATCAGATAGCGGAAAAACGCCCGTAGCGATGAAGCCTTCCGGCGGATGGTGCGCACCGAGTTACCCCCGGAAGCCAGAGCGCCTATCCACAGTCGCAAATCAGATGTTGTCACATCCATCGGTCTGAGCGACTCAGGACAATTGTCGGTAGCGAAGACAGCCCAAGCTTTAAGGTCGGCACAGTAAGCGTCGACGGTGAGCTTCGAATAGTTGAGCTCCAATCTTAGATATTCGAGAAATTGCTCAATCAGGTTCATGCCTTGCTCGGTTTGATGGTGTCTTTGTCGTTAGCGAAAATAGAAAACTTTTTTGAATAAAACAAGCGAGAGAGGCTTTGAGAGCGAAAAAATGAGACAAAAATTCAAAAATTCCATTAATTAAAAAATAAGTTTATGCAAAAAGGCCACCGCTATGCGATGACCTTTCTGCATAAAGAAGTTATCATATATGACCGTTAAGGAATCCACTCATGAGTATGTGCAATACGATAAATGCACATCTACTACATGTACTAAGGGTATCTACTCCCGGTGAGTTAGTTTTGGAAAAGTTCCTTGATTTTTGCGGCAAGTTCCTCTCCGCGCAGGTTTTCTGCCACCAGACGGCCTTCGGAATCTACTATATACATCGTAGGAACTGCTGAAACCTTATACTTATCTGCTATGCTATGGTCTATGTCGCGGATGTTGACCCATTTCAGACCTTCATTTTCGACAGCATTTATCCACGGCTTTTCTTCCTTATCGATTGACACACTTATGATGTCAAATCCCTTGTCGGCGAAATCCGAATATATTTTCTTCAGATTGGGAATTTCACGCCGACATGGTCCGCACCATGATGCCCAGAAGTCAAGAATGACATATTTTTTATCCTTACACAGAGCTGCAAGGCCGGTCTTGGTCCCGTCAATAGTGACCGCATCAAATTCCGGCATCTTATCGCCCGGACGGCCTACGGGATACAGTTCATCGTATACAAGACGGCCGTAGTAACTGTTTTTCGCACTGTCGCTAAGGCTTTCATAAAGCCCGCGCTGGCCTGCTGACAGATAGCTGGTCTGAGAAATCATGAGAAGCGGCCCCCAGAAATCATCCTTGTTTGCAATGACCGATGCGTCAAAAATCGAGTCTGCGGCAGCAAACAGATTTTTTTCGGCCATCCTCATTCGATTGTATTCTTCCGACGCATTAATCGAGTCGACAAGAGAACTGTTCCCGTTCTGACGGGCTTCATAATATTTATCAATCAAGGGACGATATGCGGCCTGATGAGCCATAAACATCGAATCGAGCATACG
>ERZ778514.2239-NODE-2239-length-12718-cov-7.494512_pt1 | contig 12718 bp, 15 predicted proteins | sample MGYA00510344_ERZ778514 | MGnify/ENA primary metagenome ERZ778514 (study PRJEB29527, sample SAMN07138968) | mouse gut metagenome | material: feces | host: mouse | place: China:Nanjing | collected 2016-01-25 ... | reverse complement strand
CCACAAAGGAGGTCATCAACCCCTTTGTCGCCGTGTTCGTTCTCGTTTACATGGCCCCACCAGATATTTACTGACAGGCCGATGATGTTAAATGTCTTCATGTACTGGCGGTACTTGATGACCGCTTTCGAGAACGAGTTAGGGCGTTTGTCGGCTCTGTCGCCGACGATGATTTCTCGGTGGAGGTCGTTCCAGTCCGAGTCCATGACGAGAACGATATTCGATATCGAGCAAACTTTGGCGAGGTCTTGAATGTCTTGCAAAAGGCCTTCCTGCTGAGAGCCAAAGTTATTTATGCCCTGAATACCGATAGACAGCATGCCGTGTTTACATGCCTTCTCAGCTTTCTTTTCTCCCTCGAAAATTTACAGGTAAGTCCATGTGCTGATTATCAAAGTATTAACTTATGAAAAATCGCTTATTGGTAACACGCGAGTAACAAATTGAAAATTTATTTGTAAGGTAGAGGTCTGAACGAAAAAAGGAGGACTGCGTCATGCAATCCACCTTTAATGTTGGAGTATTCGGTTGCCAATATTACATCACCATTTGAATTTTCGTGAGAGATAAATCGTGAGTACGACCGTGGCAACCCAGCATACCATGATGAAGCCGATTATATCAGTCAGTTGGTCGGACCGGATATAGGTGTTCGCGTATATCACAAGTGCGAGGAAGGCGAACAGCCACAGTAGGGAAATGATTGTTATATACACCACTATGCTCGGTATGGGTATGCGGTTGCCGTAGGTCTCCATCTTTTCAACCGTCGGCTTCACCCTCGCCTTGAAGAGTTCCGCCGCCTCGCCTGCGGATCTTTTCATGGCGGCATTTACCTGTGATGAGAATTTGCCGGGCATGAGCGACTGTGCGATCTCTTTCATCGCATTCACCACAACGGGAGATTTCTCTATGAATGTCCCGATAGCGTCGGCAAGTTTGTCGGCTCTCTCGGCATCCTGTCTCTGTTGCGCCTCCTTTTCCGCATCCGATATTGCATCGTCAATATCGGAGACATCAAATCTTTTCAGTGCCATAGCGTGATATGTTATCTTCTGAACCCTCTGCGTTTCACGACACCCATTCTCGCACGTGCTGCATTGGCGCAACGGCGGGCGAGTGCCATCTCTTCCTCCAGATCATCGCGTTTCCTCGGTAGGTCATTGCTCGATGCTCCGCCACCGCCGGATGTGTATGTCGGCACGTTGAGGAAAGCCATATAACTCATCGCCACAGCGAAGTGATAACAGGCTTCATTTATCAGGTCAGCCCAGTTCTCGGTATCGCGGTAGTCGAACTCGTCATCAAAGAGGCTCATGACAGGTTCAGGAATGAAGCGTGTGTATTCCTCGCCGTCATGGTTAATCCCGACACGCCGGGTGCCGGGTCTGTAAGAAGTATAATCATTCCTTGTGTCTGAATACGGAGAGCTGTTCCGCCTCTGCTGTTCGGATATGCCGTGCAGCCTGTTCCATGTGTCTTCAAGTTTCGATGCCATGAGGTTGCGCCCCGTGCCTATCTCGGATGCCTTGAATCTGGCGTTTCCTTTGCGCAGCACATAGCCACGGATTATGCCGTTGTTGTCTTTACGTACCCTGACATCATAGTCTTTGGCTTGGAGTCCGGCGAAATAATCATCAGCCGACCATCTCCCCATGCGTCCGAGGACATCAAGACAATCCTTGCTGACCTGCCGTCTGTTCACATCGCGGACATCGGCGGCGGTTTTCCAGCCACGCTTCCGCGCCACTTTCTCGGCGGCACGTTGCGCCCGCAGATGAATGTTGCTGTCATTATTGATGTTCCTGTCCTTGTCAACACGGCTCACCGCCGCGTGGATATGCGGTATTCCGCTTTCAGACTCATAGTGGACGTAAACGGTTGATATGCTTCCGGCAATATTGGTCTTCGGGGAGATGACATGACCGTTTTTGTCCTTCAGTGCCTGACGGTCGAATTCAACAACGAAGTCCCGCCACAGCCTCTCCCAGTCCTCTGCCGTGAAATTGCGTGTATGTTCCGGCGATGGACTTATCTCAATCCTGATGGTGTTGTTCTTCATGCGTGGGTGGTACATCGAGGCGAGTTTTATTGAGTTCCATATCCCCGAAGGGTCTGTGCCGAGAGGGAGAAGATTGTCGCAGATGTGGAATATCCTCTCCGGATGCTTCTTGTTCGCCGACACGCCGGTGATGTAATTGAGGTCGTTTATGCCGTGCGATATTGATTTGGCTTTCGCTATCATTTGTTCATTTTCTTGAGATTTGTGATTGTGCGTCTCTGGATCCGTCCGCCGTTGATGACGGAGTTGATGAAGTCGTTTACCGCGTTTGTTATCGGTATGATTTCCTTGTACCACTGGAGCATGAACGGTACTTTTTGAAACATAGCCATGCGTTGGTCGTGGTTCATCCCGGCAAGGGCGTTGGCGTAGTTCACTATATCCACACGGCAGTTGTCGAGGTTGTGCAGCAGAGCCGTTTCTTCCGCTGTCAGGGCAGACGGCGGCTCATAGCCTATGGCCCGTTGCCGTATGTACTCGCTCGGTGTAAGTCCGCATTTCCCGGCGTTGCCGATGATATGCTGTCGCTCCGCGGCTGTTATCTTCGTGGTTATGGTGCAGGTGCGGAGCTGATCCTGCGGCAGTCTCTTTCTTGACATGGGAATGGGTTTACAGATGGATAATTGGATTATCGGGTGCGAGCCTGCGAGCGGCTGTATCTGCGACCATCGGGAGCGGCGAGGCGTTTTGGGGGACAACTTACGCAGTAAGTGTCACACCAAAACATATCTCGCAACATACTACCGGATTTTTCGCTTCCGCGCCCTTGTTTGCAATACAGGGAGATTCACCTTTTCAGACTGGTTTCCGGTTATTCGCAAGGTAGCGTGCTGCCTCGCTGTCTATCTCGCTCTGCGATGAGATGCGGACGCTTCTGAGGTATGCGTCAAGGTCGTCAGGGTCGAAGAAACAGAGCTTACCGCTCGGCTTGTACATGGGGATGACGCGTTTCATCATCATCTTGCGGAAATAGGAGATTGAGAAGCCGAGGTATTCGGCGGCCTCCTGTGAGTTGAGAAGTTTTCTTTTTGTCGGCATCGGTACTGTTGTTTATCGGTTCATATTCTTTGGTTTTGGAATGTGCTGATGTATAGTCATGTCAGCCTTTTGGTTCCGATGCAAAATTACTGCCCTCCCCATGTGGCACAATGTGGCTCCCGTGGGGAAAGGTTAAAAATGGCAAACGCACCACACGCTGAATTTCAGCGGTGTAGTGCGTCCGTTGTTATCTTTGATAAGTCGCAGGTGGGGAAAGACGGGATTTCTACGGGGTTCTCCGTCTCATTCGCCATTCGTTGATAGCTTCGTCTATTGATTTGCGGTAGTTCTTGTTGTCCTCGGTGGCATAGTCGGCGCAGATGTCGGTGCGGTGTTTGTCATAGTAGGACTTCGCTATCCCGCACCGTTCAAGGAACAGCGAAGCCCATGCCGAGGCTTCCTTTCTCGGTGAGATATTATCGGCTACGGCATAGACCATGTAGCAAACCCGAAGCCTCTCTTTCGGCACAACCGCTATCGCCTTTGCCTCTTCCCTCACGTTGAGGAAGTTGGCGAAGTCAAGGGGTGTGCAGTTCTCAAACTGGTTGTCGTTGCATACGTCATGTATCGCCATGCACAGCCCGAGTTCCACCACATCCCGCCACTTGGCGGTTTCAAGAAGAACGGGACTGCTCATCGGCGGTCTCCTTTCTCCGCACGGTCTAAATCAGTGATTATGCTTCCGGCTATGCCGTTCAGTCTGGCAACGAGGGCATAGAGGTGGGAGGCTTTGAGGGAGAATACATCCCCGGCTCTGTGGCTCTCGGTCTCATATCCGGCATACAATTTTTTGACCTCGGTCTGCCGTGCATCATGCTCTGTTTTTGCTTCCTCGCACTCTTTTTCTGCCTCGGCATACGCCTTTGAACCGAGAGGGAGATAGTCAAGACGGTTGTTCAGTTCGCAATACCGTTTCCAATAAGGGTTAAGTTCCTCTGACGCTTCCTGAAATACAGAATAGAACTGTCTGGAATGGGCGTTGGCGATAGCCTTGAAGTCCGTGCCATCAAGTATGCTTATATTATCAATGAGAGTGGCGGTCTCATCTTTGAGGGAAATGGCGAACTCTCTCAATCGCCCGGCGTCCCCGGTTGCCATACTCTCTGCCCTGGCAATCAGAAGATTGGTGTCCTGATAGTCATAATAGAACCGAGCCACGGCATACGCCTGTTCAAAGGTCATCGTGCCGTCTGAACAGGCAGCCACTATTCCGTTGACCTCTTTAAGCCGTGGGATTATGTGTGTTATTGTAGACTCTTGATTTACATTCATATTACAAAGGTAAGCAATTAAATTCGCAAAATCGGTACTTTTTGAGAAAGCTCGTGCGGCTCTTTCATTTAAAAACATATAGCAATAACGGTTTTCAAATAAATTGATTACCAATCCTACTTTTCTAATCTATAAAATCCTCCAAATAGATGTAATAAATGCTACCATATTGTAAATCAATTATACCCAAATTTCATTTATATCCCATCTTTACACGTTATCTACAAATATAAGTATTTGATTAATAACACCTATTATATGCAAATTATATGCAAATTACGTCTTTCGTCGGGATTTTATAGTCTAATCCATTTAATATCTGGCCGACAGAGAAAAAACAGCGGTATGATATGACACGAATGAAAAGCCTACAAATCAAGAAGATTGTAAAATCCAACGATTCTTAAATGAGCCGTAGGTTAAATTTGAAAAAAGCACATAAAAAAGTTGCATATATTATGAAGAATCCAAATAGAAACGCACAGTATTAGCTTTCAATCCACATAACCAAAGCCTCCCACTCTCCTCGGCAGGGGATGCCCGGAGTGGCGGGGGCGGCCGAGTCCGCCCCCAAGAGCGATCCGTTTCAAGAGATTCATCAACGAGTAAAACAGCAATACAAAAAAGGAGACCGAAGTCTCCCTAAGATTAAGTAATTTTGTATTGCTAAAATGAAACACTTAACCTCGGAACAAAGGTACGAAATTTACCTCGGAAGAAAAAGGGGCTGGAGCAGAAGCCGCATTGCCGGCGAAATCGGTGTCCACCCCTCGACAGTGAGCCGGGAACTGACGCGTAACGCCAATTCCAATGGCGAGTATGTCTGGATCAATGCCCATGCTAAATCAGAAGCCCGCAAACAGAGTATTGAAGGCAACCATCGCAAACCACAGGAACTTTGGTGGCGTATAGATCAGATGATTGTTGAGGAAGACTGGTCCCCGGCACAAATTGCAGGAGTGCTGCGCAAGGAAGGCATACACATAGTGAAGCAGACCATCTATAACCATGTCCATGCCGACACTTCGGGCAGACTTGCGCCACACATGCCGCATGAGCTTAAGTACACAAGAAGGAACAAAGCGTCACGTCCCACAAAAGCGACCAATATAGCAAACCGCACAAGCATACACGACCGACCGCAGGAAGCTGACGGCACACGTTTTGGAGACTGGGAAATGGATACTATAGTCGATGCTTACGGCCATGCGATAGTCACTCTGACCGAGCGTTCCACCAACTTCATCCTCATGGAGAAGCTACCACAGGGACGCAAGGCCATACCGACGGCGCTGACTGTCGCAAGGCTATTGTTCCCTTACCGCAAGACTCTGCGTACAATCACAACTGACAATGGCTGTGAGTTCGCCGCTCATCTTGAAATAACCAGACGGCTCAGTATGAAAAATCGGGACAAAGTGATTGTCTATTTCGCTGACTCTTACTGTTCATGGCAGAAGGGTGCCATTGAAAATGCAAATAAGATAATTAGAAAATATATCCCTAAGAAATCAAATTTTGACGACTTCTCTGATAAGAGAATAATGGAAATACAAAAGAAATTGAACCGCAGACCACGAGAGAAAATAAACTTTGATACACCTAAGGCGCGTTTTTTCGCACACGTTGGATAAATTTGCATTTGCTGTTGGACTCTACAAGTTGCATATATTAACCTTATTTTGTAATTTTGTCATCAATAACAATTAAACTAACAATAAAAACATTTATTATGCGTAAAACACATATCGCAATTATGTTGGTCGGATTACTCTTTTTTGTAGTCGCCACATCATGCAATGATGATGATGTAATCGAAAGTATGGATGCCATATCTTCCAATCGGGCATTCCCTGTCATGGAAATGGCTTGTCAAGAGGAGGCAAACGTGATTAATCATCAAATATTGGATGGTCTTTGTTTGAATTCTCGGAGTGATAATACGAATCCAATTTATCCCAATTATTACGGCGGATCATATATTGAACCCGACGGGAATCTCATAATATATATTGTGGGCGATTCTATTTATGGCACAAATGCCATAAAGTCAATTACAACAAATCCCATAGTTAAATTTAAATGTTGCGAATACTCCTATCAGAGTCTTATTAATGTTCTTGATGAGATATATGAAGCGGTAAAAACAGCCCCAAAAACTGTGGCTAAAAATGTCACAGCATTTGGGTTAAATCAAAAGATGAACTGTGTGAATGTTTGTTTGGCTGATATATCCGAAAGTAGAATAGATGAATTCAAACAAATATACAATAATCCTTCAGTTTCTTTTTTACAGATGAATGAAGTCGAATATCAATCGACGAATGTTTATCCGGGAAATAAGCTTTGTCTTTCCTCCAGCACCTGCAATAGTTATGGAAGTATTGGATTTAGGGTTCGTGAGAAATCAGGTTCAAAGAGAACTGGATTTGTTACGGCTGGGCATGTGATTGACAAGGGTGAAAGTTGCTTTGTAGATCGAAATAATGTGGGCTTGTGTGTGTCATCTGAGATATATGGAGCTAAAGCTGATGCGGCATTTATAGTTGCAGAAAAAACGACAACATTGCAAAACTATATTAATGGTGACACAAATGCCGTTCTTTCGACCAAAACAGATCAACCAGGAGAAGGTACCTTAGTTAATTTGTGGGGAGCACAATCTGGACACACATGGGGTTACATCAGTAATACTAAATATTATATAACCAAAGGAGGTGTTGTAGTAACTACGGATCTCGTCGCAGCCGAATATCCAAGCGATGAAGGTGATAGCGGTGGCGTTATCTATACATATATTTCCAGCACTGGCATAAGGTATACTGTTGGGATTCATCTCGGTACCGCATCGGATCCAAAAACTGGGAAATCGTATTCAATATACTCTAAAGCTGATAATGTCCTTAATATGTTCAACCTTGAAAGGTATTGACATTGAATCCCTTTATTGCATTAATTATAACCTTTGTTTTTTTTGTGATGTCTTGTTCATTGTCAAATGAGACAAATCCAAAGGTTGATATATATGATGTTACCCTTGATAATGAGATTCCTCAAAACACAATAGATTCTATTGGAATATTTATTAAAGTTGAAAATCTGAATTTATCAACAGGGAATATAGTTGTTTCAGTCATAAACAATACATCCGTGTTGTATTCTACTGGTGATTACTATAAAATTGAGAAATACAAAAATGGGGAATGGAACTATATTATGTATAAGCCAATCGTTTTCTATGGTTTAGGTTATGAAATACCCCCTAAAACTTCTCGCCAATTCACGATTAATTTATCTGACCTCGATGATGATTTTAAGGCAGGTAAATATCGAATAACAAAGAATATAACCTCTAATTATAAGCGAAGTACAATATCAACAGAATTTAAAGTACTTTGACAAAAGCATACCCATTAGGTATGCTTTTTCTATGTGCCTATAAAGACAAAAGTAAAAGAAAGAAAAGGGAATAGATCCAAGACTCACTTAATGCTTACTATTTTTCTCATTGACCTTCAAACATTTTATCAACCATATTGACGGCTTCAATCTTCTTGGAGTCAACAATTTTTGCGTAGATCTGGGTGGTCCGGACATCGGCATGACCCATGAGTTTGCTTGTGGTGTACAGGTCTGCACCGACAGTCATCATCATTGTTCCAAAGGTATGTCTTGATGTATGGTATGTAATCCGCTTCTCAATCCCGGCATCCTTTACCCATCCTTTCAAGACCTTGTTGATTGTCGGCAATGTCGGCAAACCGTCAAAAATGAGAGCTTCTTCATCAGCCGAACCACGTTCCGGAAACCATAGCATGGCATTTTTGGACAATGGAACATATATCGGTGCGGAGGTCTTCTTCATGACGATTGACAGCATATAGCTCCCGTCGTTGCATATCAGGTTCTTCCATCTCAGGCTTCTGACATCGCTTATCCTCAATGCGCAGTAGCAGGAGAACATATACGCCTGTTTAACGATGGCAAGCCGACATCCGGTGGCTATGAGTTTTCTTACTTCCTCTATTGTGAGGAACTGACGGTTGGATTCCGGTTTCTTTATCTTTTCATCCGAGGACAGCAGCATAAACGGATTCTCGCCAAGTATCTCAGCCCTTACCGCGGCGTTAAGTGCGGCGGTTAGTTGCGAAGTATAATAGGCGGCGGATCCCTTCGACAATGCGGTCTTTTGCTCACCTGTCTTTCCTCCTTGCGCATAGTCATGTATGAGCCAGTCGATGAAGCCCAATGCCCATCTCTTGTCAATGTCGCCCATTCTTGTGCGTGACTTCTTTCCGTATTGGCTGACTATGCGGATTACGCTTTTCAAGCCCGATATGTTGCGTATGCCCTTACGCTCCTGATTGGCAAGGTACGTCGCGAGCCAATCCGACAGGAGCAGTTTCTGCCATCCTACGGAGCGTCTTATCCCGGCTTTGGAGTTTGTTATGTCGATTATACGTTGCGATTTGATAGCCTCTACAGCGGCACGGGTGACGCGGTTCTGTTCCTTTACCTTGGTGTTCACTTCCGGAAGAAGATACATCTTCAGAAATTCATAACTGCGCTTCCCATTCACGTATATGTCAAGATAGAATGATTCAGAGCCGTCGGAGAGTTTCTTCGTCCTCACTCTGACCGGCTCCTTCAGTTTCCTCGTTGATTTGTTTTTCGGAGAGTCCATATGGAATTTGTATGATGAAATTTAGAATACGTTGTCAATCAGTGAAACAGCCTCCTGCTTCTTTTTGTCTATGATCTGGGAATACACCTGTGTTGCGCGAATGTCGCTGTGCCCCATGAGTTTGCTTGCCGTGTACAGATCCACTCCTGCTGTCATGAGCATGGTACCGTAGGTATGCCTCGATACATGGTAGTGGATATTGCCAGAAATCCCTGCCTCGCTGACCCATTTCTTCAGGTGCTTGTTTATCTGTGTCTCGCTTGGCAATCCTCCGAATATTTTTGGACTGTCATCATTCTTTTCAGGCAACCAGTGCAGGGCTTTGGATGTAAGGGGGATTGAAATTGGACGGGATGTCTTTTTCATTATGATCGAGGCATATGTCAGACCGTTGTTTGAGCAAATGTCGCTCCATCTTATATTGAGGACATCGCTTATGCGCAACCCGCAGAAACATGAGAAAAGGAACGCCCGTTTCACGAGTTCATGGCGGCATGGCGTCTCCTCCAATATCCTCACCTCGTCAAGAGTGAGGAAACGGTGCAGTCTCTCCGGCTCCCGTATCTTGTCGCCGCTGTCGAGTCTGCACCACGGATTATGTCTGATATACCCCATCCTCAATGCGTTGCTGAGAATTATTCCGAGATGCCAAAAATAGTTGAATGCGGTCTGCGGGGCAAGCGGTTTGCCGAGTCTGGATATGCATGTGTGCTTGAGCCAATCAGCATAATCGATACAATACCCTTTGTCAATATCACACATCCGGGTGTCAGGGCGGAACATCTGCAGGTTTCCCTTGACGGTGACGAACTGTTTTGTCCGATGGTTCTTCCTCTCCTTCTCTGCAATCAGTACGTCTATGAAATCGGAGAGCGGTGTTTCCGTCAGGCTGCTTTCACTTAACTTGTCCGCCTCCTTTTCAATATACGCTTCCATGCGTTTCTTAAGAATATCATCCGCGAGCCTGGCTGTCCGGTTGTTCTCACGTCTGATTTTCTCCGATGTCTCCGGCTGAAGATACAGTTTCAGAAACTCATAGCTGTGCTTTCCGTCATGTATATGGTCGATAAAAAGGGATATGCGTCCGTCGGCAAGCTGTCTTTGACGCAGTTTGAACGGACTTTTATCTACTTTTGATTTCTTTAATCTACCCATTGCTATTCAGTGTATTATATCCACTTGCAAAGATAGACAAAATAATTGATATGAGTAGCAAAACAAGTAACAAAAATAGTCGCAAAAAGGAAATTTAAGAGAATTGGCAGTTGTCAATACCAATCATATAATACTTTAGTATATAGGACTATAGATTCTTTTTATATATTCATAAAATCCTTTATTTTACCTATTTATATTTCTCCCTTTTGGAGAAATAGGGTGTCGATATGGGTCCTGCTCTTATATAGGCGGCGAATTTTCTCAGGAATATAGACACGGCAAGAAGCTCCCGCGGGAGTCTGATATTTCATATCCTTGCCGCTCTTATCTCGATGTAGAGCGGGGTTAGACCAACGGACACGCACATATTGGCGAGGTTTAGACGAGCCTTTCTGTGTGAACATCATCGGTCGGCCGGTCAGATCATAGTAGTAAATCAGCATTTCATCGCCGGTCTCGTCCGGAATGAAAGCCTCGTTTACTTTACCCTTGCGGAAAGGGGAGCGGAACAGTTCCTGTCCACTCTCGATTATCGAGGCCATAACGTCAGCCTCGGAGAGACCTGACGCTTCGAGCTGCTGTCGAAGGAACGATGATTTATTCGACTTGACAGCGGCCTCGATAGACTGCTCGCGCTGTCGCTCTTGTGGTGTGATGACGATACCACCCTGTCGGGCGGTTTCTTCGAGAGCATGGAGGAAGTCTGTTTCTATGTTTATACCGGAATAATAAGCCACAGCGGCAATGGGGCCGGAGAACCCTTCGCCACAAGCCCAGCACTTGGCAGAATTGAACCCTTTTTTGCGGCTGACGTTAAATTTCATCATACCGCAGAAAGGGCACTCTACATCTTGGGAAACTTTGTGAATATTGCAGCCGGGTATAAACTGGCGAATGTCAAGAGCCTTGACGCGGTCGACCTCAAATTTACTGTATTTATGATTTTCGGTATTCATGAGAACAGATTGGTTTGAGAGGCATACCTAACAAATTCAGCCCTGGAGTGAATGTTGAGACGTTGATACGCATGACGTATGTGATTGTGGATTGTATGGGGAGAGAGGCACAAGCGGACTGCGATATTATCAATAGAAAGGCCGTTGAACCATAATCGTAACACAGGCATTTCAGCCGCCGAGAGTTTGTGGTCAAACTCAGGGCGACAGATTACCATTTCATGGCGGCACTCGCCACGGAGGGGGCATGGGACGAACTCAAACGAACAGCAGCAGGTGTCGGAGAAGTCCGGGATATTGTCGAGCTGCGCAAAGTTGCAGCGGATAAAACGACAGGCGAGTCGGTATCGGTAATAAGACCGGTTCAGAGCGCACCCTTTATATTCTGCACAAAGTGCCTCATAAGCCTTTGGGTAGAAAGTGGAGATGTGGTCAATCAGCTCGTCGAGGATTTCAGAATCAGACTCGCGCAGCTTGTCGATTGAGGTATCGGGCCGCCGATACCACACTTCACCCTCATAGGCGAAAAATTCTACATTTGTTAATGACCTATTCATGCCAATTTAATCAATTTGTGACATTTTCAAAGATATTTTCGCCAATAGCTTCCGTAATTTTGTCCTGCCAAGCAATATCAATTTGGCTCCGGCCTTTTCTCCAGTCATAAAGAACGCTCCGGGATTTTTGACATAAAACGCGAATATCGCGTGACTTAGCGGCTCGCTCCTTCTGGTTAAGCGAGTTTAGGTAGTTGTCGAGAGCTTCGTTTGCGGTCATAGTCTTGGAAATATTAAATTATTATCGTATCTTTACGACAGCAAAGTAACAAAGAAAAATTGAAACTTAAACTATTTGTGAACTGTATTCACATTTAGTTTAATCATCTTTAACATTTGCAGAATATGAAACATCTCGGACAACTGCTCAAAAAGCACATAGAAACCAACAACTTAAAGAAGCGTGACGTATCAGCCGCCGCGGGAATCACCTCTAACTATCTGTCAACACTCTTTAACAAAGAGACAATGGATTGTGAGCTGTGGGAGAAATTGTGCTTGGCAACCGGGATAAATCCGGCAGTTGCCTTTGATGTGCCTTTGTCAAGCAGCAAAAATTACTCAGACATATCAGCCCAGACCGTTCTCGGTCCGGCAACAGTAACTATCGGGATAGAACAAAAACCGCTCCTTGACCTGCTTGCGGAAAAGGAACGATTGATTCAGGTTTTACTGGCCGCCTCAGGCATTAAAATCGGAACAAAATCGGAACAAATCGAATGAGAAAGTAACGTATAATTAACCTAATCGCAGGCTTGAAGATGTTACTATGCAAGGTTTACCTTTCTTCTCACCCCGACAGCCTTTATAAGAATCGTCTGTAATTTAATCAATTACGGGCGATTCTCATTTTCAACCGGAACAAAATCGGAACACGTCGTATTTTTTTTGCGTCCATATATTAACGGGGCAAGCCTAAATGCCGGTGCACTTTTCAGGCTCAAGCCGAAATTCCGGTGCATATGTTAAATTGAGCAGAACGAAGTGTTAA
>ERZ778514.2237-NODE-2237-length-12724-cov-4.249428_pt1 | contig 12724 bp, 13 predicted proteins | sample MGYA00510344_ERZ778514 | MGnify/ENA primary metagenome ERZ778514 (study PRJEB29527, sample SAMN07138968) | mouse gut metagenome | material: feces | host: mouse | place: China:Nanjing | collected 2016-01-25 ... | reverse complement strand
TGCTGATAGAGAGTATCTCGCAAGGTTTGCGACAACAAAGGCTCATAATTGCTATATGCTATTAAATTTTGCCATAGTGCAATCCTGTTTTATAGAAAGTAAAGTTCTGCCTATTGCTTAAAAGTTATCGGCTTTGATGATTTGCTCAATGCAACTTATCAAGTGAGGTTGTGCGTTTCTAAGATCTAGATTTTGTGCTTTCTTGCTACCACACTTCATACTATTTCGCATTTTATGGTTGTTTGGTTTTTACTCTCGCTCTACCCTTATAAGTTTGTTCCTTAAGATATGGATTCTAGATGTTTTTTGCTATAATGTCGCCTCAATTATGTTTAAAGGATATGCAATGGCGATTGGAATGAGTGAATTGAAAAAGGGCTTGAAGATAGAAATTGATGGGATTCCATATAGAATCACAGAATATCAGCACGTAAAACCCGGCAAGGGTGCAGCATTTGTAAGGGCAAAGATTAAGTCATTTCTTGATGGCAAAGTGATTGAAAAAACTTTTCATGCAGGGGATAAATGCGAGGAGCCAAATTTAGAGGAAAGAACAATGCAGTTTCTCTATCACGATGGGAGTGCGTTTCAGTTTATGGATACGGCTACTTATGAGCAAATTGCCCTGAGTGATGACCAAGTGAGTGATGTGGCAAAGTGGCTTATTGATGGGCTAAATGTGCAGATTCTATTCCATAATCAAAAGGCGATTTCTGTTGATGTGCCACTTGTAGTGGAGCTTACCATTACTGAAACAGCCCCAAACTTTAAGGGCGATACAAGCAGTGGTGGTAAAAAACCTGCCACACTTGAGACAGGGGCAGTCGTGCAAGTGCCTTTTCACGTACTAGAGGGTGAGAAAATCAAAGTCAATACCGAAACAGGCGAGTATCTCGAAAAAGTAAAATAGTTTATTTATATCAATAGCAGGGAAAGTTTGCACTGTTTATCCTCTTGTCTTTCTCCATTTATGCTGTGTAATATTTTTGCTGTATCAAAAATATTACACAGCACATCTTACTTCCTTGTTGAAATATAACTTTCATTTTAGTTTAATTAAAGCAGTTTTTGATAAAATCTACGCCTTTATTTACCACATACTATAAAGGATTAATAATGAGAAAAGGTATTCACCCAGAATATGTGCCGTGCAAGGTAACTTGCGTAACAAGCGGTAAGCAAATTGAAGTCTTAAGCACTAAAAGCGAGTTACGTATTGATATTTCAAGCTTTTGCCACCCATTTTACACAGGCAGCGATAAAATTACAGACATTACAGGACGTGTGGAAAAATTTAAGCAAAAATATAATATAAAATAAACCTGTGCTAGCCCTTGTGCCAACCCCGATAGGGAATCTGGAGGATATTACTTTTAGAGCATTGGAGTGGTTAAAACGAGCTCATATTATTCTATGTGAGGATAGTAGGGTTAGCAAGAGACTCTTACATCTCCTCATTGAGCGTCAGCTACTCACTCTCCCAGCGGGAGTAGATTCCCAAAGCTTTATAGAATCTAAACAATTTATACCCTTTCATTCACATAATCAAAATGATGTTATAGCCAATTTACAGCCAAGTATGTTTGAGAAACATATACTCTATTTGAGCGATGCGGGAACTCCCTGTATCAGTGACCCGGGCGCGAAACTTATATCTTATGCGATAGCACATCAACTTCCTTTTGATGTTTTACCAGGGGCGTGTGCGCTCAATGTCGCATTTTGCGGTAGTGGAGTAGAATCTACGCCTTTTGTGTTCGCAGGATTCTTGCCGCATAAAAAGCTAGAGCGGCATTCTAAACTTATGCGGCTTACGCATTTACGTATGGGTGAGGCATATAGCGTTATTTGCTATGAAAGCCCTCATAGAATCTTAGATACCCTTGCAGATATTGGGCTCCTTTTGCCCTCTATTCATCTTAGCGTACAAAAGGAGCTTACTAAACTCCATCAACAGCGCTATTATGGTAGTGCGAGCGAAATAAGCCAAGCATTACAAGATTCTACCATTAAAGGAGAATGGGTGCTCGTGCTTGAAGTGAGAGAACCCTATATCACCAAAGAACAAAGAACACTTGATTATGAAGAGGTGCTAATGCTTGATATTCCACCTAAAATAAAGGCAAAGATTCTAAGTAAGATGAGCGATAGAAGCATTAAGGAGTGCTATGAGGAAATACGAGGGGGGGGGCAAGAGTGATACTTTATGGTAAGCAGCCTGTTTTTTATGCATTCAATACCTGCCCTTGGCGTATTGAGGAAATTTATTTAACTAAAGAATTGCCAAGAGATATATTTTCTCAATTAGCCAAACTCAACAAGCCTATCAAAAAACTTGATTTTAAAAAGGCTCAAGCCTTAGCGCACGGAGGTAATCATCAAGGAATCTTAGCGCGTATTACGCCACCATTGCCGGCACATTTAAATGAGTTAAAAAGTAAAGATTCTTTGCTTGTACTCGATAATGTTACTGATGTGGGGAATATCGGCTCTATTTTCCGCACTGCCTATGCTTTAGGGGTAGAGGGAGTGATAATCTGTTTGCCAAGTCTTAGTCAAAAAGCGATAGAAAGTATCGCTCGTCTTTCAAGCGGTGCATTTTTACATTTACCTTATGGAATCTTTGCAAATATTTTTGATGTCGTAAATGAGCTAAAAAATGCCAATTTCACGCTCATAGGGGCAGATATGAATGTAGGACAAAAGGGAAAAGTGGGGCAAAAATGGGCTTTATTTTTAGGGAGTGAAAATCAAGGTTTATCAGGTCGATTGAAGCACAAACTTGATACAATACTCTCTATCCAAATGGCACATCATTTTGATTCGCTTAATGTAGCTGTGGCTACTGGAATTTTAATAGATAGGATTAACTATGCAGGACAAAAATAATGTATCATTACTTGATTCAGAGCTTGCTAAACTTAAAGCTATTGGCTTAAAAGAAATTAGCAAGAGCACAAAGTTAGCAAATTCAAAGATTGAAGATGTGCTCGAGAAGCGTTTTGATAAAATCGATAGAGTAAGGGCTAAAGGATTTATTGCTATCTTAGAGCGAGAATATGATGTTGATTTGCGCGATTGGCTTCTTTTGTATGAACGTTCAAAAAATGAAGATATAAAAAGTGTCTCACAAGTCATTGCCAAACAAGATGAAGAGCAACGTGCCCAAAGATTAAAAGAAAATGCTGCTAAAGAAGAGCAAATAGCAAAAGAAAAAGAGCAAAAGCAGAATGAAGAAAAAAAACGCGAACATCAAGTACTTGATTTAGCGCTTAAAGGCAAGCCAATTGCTAAATCCGATACAGAATCTTATTCGTGGCTTTATGTTATCTTGGTTTTAATACTTTTAGCACTAATGGGATATTTTGCCTATAAGGCATTTATGCAAGACCATCAAAAGAGCAATCTAGCACCTATATCGCAGAGGAACACTCATACTTCCTCACAAGAAGATGGCTATGATGGCTTATTCTTTGATGCATCGAGCATTCAGGTTGAAGCACAATCTATACCAGAGGCTGTGCAAGAGCAAGACACTCCTCAAAAAGGAGAAGCTGTATCTACGGAGAGCTCTAATGCTTACTCTAAACCTTTGCAAGAGCCATTACAGAGCCACCCTGAACAAAATTTCTTCTTCCAGCCTCAAAATACTTCTTCGAGCCAAGAAGCTCAAAAGAAAGTCATTAATGACAATATCTTGCATATTCAATCGGACTTTGATTTATGGCTGGGTGTAATTAACTTAGAAACAGGTACAAAAGAGCAGTTTTCTTATAAGAAAGAATATGATATAAAGCTTGAGGGTAAAATGCTCTTTATTATGGGGCATAGCAGTTTTACGCTTACGCTTAATGGTGAAGATATTCCACACGGGACAAAACACCCTGTGAGAATGTATTATGATGGCTCAACTTTACGCAACATAGGCTATACACGTTTCAAAGAACTTAATGGTGGTTTAGAATGGTAAGATATGTGCTATTTATGGCATTTATGCTTACTTATATATGGGCTGATGTATTTGATGATAAGGTGCGTAATCTTATAGGAGAACAAAACTATCAGCTCAATGTTAATTTTCTTAATAAAATTTTTGCAAATAAAACGATGTATTATACAAATGGACGACTCGATATAGCTAAGATTGTATATGCGCTTAAGAATAATGGATTGCTTACTTCGCGTTTTGGACAACCAAGTGAAGTAAAGTTAAGTTTTTCTGCACGTACTAGCCCTATTTTATTAACAAAAGTAACTAATAGTATTCTTGCTACAATGGGTTATTCATACTACGTAGTGAGCAAAGCCGAACTTTCTCAAGGTTTATCTAATATAGAATTTTCTTTTAATACTGAACACAATCCAGATATTGGCATTATTCTTGATGAACTTAGCAAGAGAGGCTTTGTCTGCCTTGATATTAATCGTATAAGTGAGCAACAATGGGAATATGTGCTAGAGGTGAATGAGCCCCGTTTGCCTAATACAAAATTTCTTGCTAAAAGTGCTACACTGAATCTACGCGAGGTATCCGGGGAGTATTGGCTTGCATTGAACGCAAATGGGGATTTGCATATCCAAACAATAAATTTTATAAAATGGAATCCCCGCGTAGTGCTTTATGATAAGAATCTTGGTATAGTAGATATAGTCGCCAATACAGGAATGAGTGCTTCAGCTAAAATACGTGTGCCTCGAGGCGTAAAGTTTGTGATGATTACAGATTATGATAGTCCAGAAAGCCTAAAAGGCGGTATTTCTGTGAATCTTAAGTAGTTTTATAAAGTAAATATAAGGAGTAAGCGATGTTTGATGAGATTGAGTTTGATAAGATAAAACGTTTACCTAAGTATGTATTTGCTGCCATTAATGAGATTAAGCTAGAAATGCGCCGCAACAATGAAGATGTGATTGACTTCTCAATGGGGAATCCTGATGGTAGCACACCAAAGCATATAGTGGAAAAGCTTTGTGAAGCTGCACAAAAAGAGAAAAATCAGGGCTATTCTGTTAGTCGCGGGATTTACAAGCTACGTTTGGCGATTTGTAATTGGTATAAACGCAGCTACAATGTGGATTTAGACCCGGAGAATGAGGCTTGTGTAACGATGGGAAGCAAAGAAGGCTATGTGCATCTTGTGCAAGCCATTGCAAATCCGGGTGATAATGCCATCGTAGCAGAGCCAGCTTATCCTATCCATTATTATGCCTTTATCCTCAATGGTGCAAATGTCTCTACCTTTGGGCTAAAGTGGAATGAGCAAATGGAGCTTGATGTGGAGGATTTTTTTAGTAATATTAAGCGCGTGTTAAGGGAGGTAATGCCCCGCCCAAAGTTTGTAGTAGTGAATTTTCCTCATAATCCTACAACCATTGTCGTGTATAAAGCATTTTATGAGCGTTTGGTGGCGATGGCAAAACAGGAGAGATTCTATATTATTTCTGATATTGCCTATGCGGAATTATGCTTTGATGGGTTTAAGACGCCAAGTATTTTACAAATAGAGGGAGCGAAGGACGTAGCCGTAGAAAGCTATACATTATCAAAAAGTTACAATATGGCGGGTTGGCGGGTTGGCTTTGTCGTGGGGAATAAAAAAATCATTCAAGCCTTGCAAAAGATTAAAAGCTGGATAGATTATGGAATCTACACGCCCCTACAAATCGCTGCAACTATCGCACTCGAGGGCGATCAATCGTGTGTAGAGGAGATTAAATTGCAATATGAGAGACGTATGGAAGTGCTGATTAAGAGCTTTGTCGAGGCTGGTTGGGATATGCAAAAGCCTAAGGCAAGTATGTTTATTTGGGCGAAGCTTCCTCAATGTGTGGGTGATATGGGAAGTTTGGAGTTTTCTAAGCGATTACTTAAGGAAGCAAAGATTGCAGTTAGCCCAGGGGTAGGCTTTGGTGAGTATGGTGAGGGTTATGTGAGAATCGCACTTATTGAAAATGAAAAACGTATCCGCCAAGCCGCACGGAATCTCAAAGCATTTTTAAAACAATTTCAATAAGGGTAAAAATGTCAAAACTCATTGTAGGTATGATTGGCTTTGGCGTGGTTGGGAGCAGTGTGCTAAAGGCATTGATTGCTAATCGTGCAATTATTAATGCACGGGCGGGCAAGGAGGTTATCCTAAAGCGCGTTGTGGTGCGTGATAAAGCAAAGGCTCACAAAAAGCTAGAGGAGCTGAACACACAGGTGTTAGTAAGCGATAATGTCGATGATATGCTAAATGATAGCCAAATAGAGATTATTGTCGAGTTAATGGGCGGTGTGGGCTTTGCCTATGAGATTGCTAAAAAGGCATTGAGCGCGAAAAAGGCTTTTGTTACCGCGAATAAGGCAATGTTAGCCTATCATCGCTATGATATTGCGCATCTAGCAAATGGTGTGCCTGTAGGCTTTGAGGCGAGTGTTTGCGGGGGGATTCCCATTATCCGTGTGCTAAAAGATGGCTTAAATGCGAATCATATCCTTACTATCCGCGGGATTCTTAATGGTACGAGCAATTATATTCTCACGCAAATGCAAAATCATAAGCAGGATTTCTACACCGCACTCGAACAAGCACAGAATCTCGGCTATGCAGAAGCTGACCCTACGCTTGATATAAGCGGTGGTGATGCGGGGCATAAACTCCTTATACTTGCCTCTCTAGCCTATGGTATTAACGCCCTGCCCGAGCAGATTCTCATCGAGGGGATTGAAGGGATTATGCCTGATGACATAGAATTTGCTTGCGATTTGGCTATACAATTAAGTTGCTTGGCATTGCGAAAAAACAAGGACACGATATAGAATTGCGCGTTCATCCCTGTATGATAAAAAAAGATGCGATGATAAGCAAGGTTGATGGCGTGATGAATGGCATTAGTGTGATTGGGGATTGTGTAGGAGAGAGTATGTATTATGGAGCGGGGGCTGGAGGTGATGCTACGGCAAGCTCTGTGGTGAGTGATATAATAGCTATTGCCAGAGGTGAGAATGCGGCAATGTTAGGCTTTGAGCGTGCCTTAGAAGATAGTAAGTATATTCGGCTAAAGAGCAAAGATGAGATATATTCACGCTATTATATACGTTTATATGTGAGCGATAAACCCGGTGTGCTAGGGCAGGTATCACAGATTCTGGGGAGGCACAATATATCTATTGGTGCATTTTTGCAAAAAGAAACCGATGATAAAGATGTGGCAAAAATGCTGCTTTCTACACATCATTGCTATGAAAAAAATGTCAATCACGCGCTAAATGAGCTAGAATCGCTCCCTTCTATCGTGCAGAAGCCCTATAAAATGCGCCTTGAAGATTAGCTAAATACAATGAGAGATGAAAATGAGCCGCAAAAAGGGTGATTTAGCAGAGGAGAGTGCTTGTATATTTTTGCGTGAGAGGGGCTTTGAGATTATAGAGCTGAATTTTCACGCACGATATGGTGAGATTGATATTATCGCTTTTAGAGATAATGTGCTGCATTTTATTGAGGTTAAAAGCGGTAAAAACTTTGAGCCGCTTTTAAATATCACGCCCCTTAAACTTACAAAACTCACAAAAGCTATAGGGCTGTATTTATCCACACATAATATAACAAAGGCTTACTGCCTTGATGCCTTGATTATCAAAAATGGCAAATGCGAATTGATTGAAAATATCACCTTGTGTTAAGATCGGTTTGGTTTTAGAAGTAGCAAGATTCTATCTCTTTAGCCAAATGCGCCATATCACCCTTTGCCTTAGCAAATTCTACAATCTTGCCGTGGAACCGCGCGAAAATCTGCGCTAAGCTCATATCCTGCGGGTATAGTTCATAGACTAAGTTAAGATTCTCCCTCACGCCTTCCTCACAGAATCTTCTTAATTCCTCATAGTCCTCTATCTCCCTACCCAAATGACATAGTAGCTTATAGGTATATCTATCAACAACCATCACTTCCCGCAAACACGCATAGTTGAGTATCGCATATGCACTCTCACGCCCTATGCCCTTTTGTGCAAGTAGCCATTCACAATCCACATTTTGCCTAAAGTTCTCAAAGCTCCCAAAATCGCTTAATATTGCTCGTGAAAGTTTGATAATATAGGCGGATTTTTGCCGCTGTAAGCCAATGATATGGGATTGCAATACCATAGAATCCACCAGTGCCATAGATTCTAAATCCATTTGTGAATCTCCGCTTAGAATTCCCGTATTTTGCATAGAATGAAGCATTCTCTCTACATTGCTCCATTGCGTATTTTGCACTAAAATCGCCCCTAACACAACTTCAAAATGCCCGTGATTTGCCCACCACCAGCTTGGCTTATCATATAGCAAATGCTTTTGTTTTAGTGCTTTAAGTAAGCTAAAGCTTGATTCTAGCACTCATTATCCTTATAAATATCTTGTGTTTCCCTCAAATCCTGTGCTTGTGAGAAAAACGCATTTATAAGGCTTTTAGCATAGCTGCTTTGCGGAGCGGCAAAGACTTCTTTGCTCTTGCCCGATTCTACCACTTGCCCTTTGTACAAAATCAATATATTATCGCTCAAGGCGCGGAGTATTTCTAAATCATGCGTGATAAAGATATATGCCATACGTAGCTGCTTTTGCAGGGATAACAAAAGCGTAAGGATAAGCTTTTGGGAGCTTTTATCAAGGGCAGAGGTAGGCTCATCAAGGAGCAAAATATCAGGTTTTCTCACAATAGCACGGGCGATGGCTACGCGTTGCTTTTGCCCTCCGCTTAGCTCGAAAGGATAGCTTTGGGCATGATATGCGCTTAATCCCACAGATTCTAAAGCCCATATCACTTTATCTTTATATGTTTCAAATCGCCCTCCCAACGCCTCTGCGATAATATCCCCCACACAGAATCTTGGAGAGAGTGATGAAAAAGGATCTTGAAATACAATGCTAATTTTTTTTCTTAAAACTTTTGTCTCAACTTGCGTATTGTGCAAATACAGCTCTCCTTTTGTTTCAAGTAATCGCAATATACCTAGTGCAAGGCTTGATTTACCACTACCACTCGCTCCAGCTATGCCTAGAATTTCCCCACTTCTCACATTAAAGCACACATTTGAAACCAATGTCTTATAATGTATCTTGAAAAATTTCCTTTGACTCACTTGCACATCAAAATGCATTGCCCTTAAAGTCGAATCTGTATCTACAAATGTGGTGTTATCTCTGTGAGGGAGGTTTAAAGATTCTATAAGAAATGTCGTGTATTGGTGTTTAGGTTTGTGAAAAATATCTTTTGTAGAGCGAGATTCTATTATTTTACCATCTTTTAGCACGGCAACCTTATCACAAAACCCTCTCACAACACCCAAATCGTGGCTAATAAACAAAATCGCGCTTTTTGTGCTTAAACGTAAAAGCATGTCCATAATTTGCTTTTGCACAAGGACATCAAGCGCAGTTGTAGGCTCATCACAAATAAGCAAAGCAGGATTATTGACAATACTCATCGCTATGGCTACGCGTTGCTTTTGCCCTCCGCTTAGCTCGAAAGGATAACGTTCAGCAAGGTTTGCATTCAAACCCACAAGGCTTAGAAGTTCTTCTAGTCTCTCTTGTGCCTTTAGATTCAATGCCTTGCCACGCAAATGCGGGTATAGCACATCGCTATGGAGATAAAAGCTCTCTAAAATTTGTTTGTCTACCTTATGGAGTGGATTAAGGCTTGAGAGTGGCTCTTGGGGGATATAGGCAATATCCTTTCCACGTAAAAAACGCATTTGCTTTGAATCTAGTCCTAAAAGACTTGTGTTATTAAAGCATATATCGCCACTCTGCACGATGACATTGCTTTGTAGCTTTAAAATAAGCTGTGCAAGCATACTTTTGCCCGAGCCAGATTCTCCAACCAAAGCGACTTTTTCCTGTGGTGCGATATGTAAGGAGATGTTATCCAAAGCAAAATGATGAGAATGTGCAAAAGTAGCACATAAATTATTTATCTTTAGCATAATATGCCCTTATTATTGCCTACGCTGTTTGTAAGCGTGGATAAACACTTCGTCCGTATGTGGCTAAAGCCACCGCGTAGGTCTTGCTCGTGTGGAGTAAATCCACACTCATGCCTAAAGTTTATACACTGATAACCGCGCTTTGCTTGGTTATCAAGGGCATTTTTAAAGATTTTCATCATTTCTCCTCGATTTTGTCGCTAAAGCTTCCAGCGTAGGTCTGCTTCGCAGGTGTAAAATTTGCTTCGCACCATGCAATCCTTTTGCAAAAAAAGACAAATCTCGCAGCGGTGAAAGCGCGAGGACAAAAGGATACACTTAATAACCGCACTTCGTTTGGTTATTAAGTGAGTTTTAAAGGTTTTCATTATGCCCTCCGCTGTTTGCGATTTTATCGCTGTGTTCTACCTTATTTGCCGTATTTGTATCATTTAAATGCACTTTGATATACGGGTCAAAAGCATCACGCAAACCCTCACCGATAAAAACGAGGATTGAGAGTAGCACACATAGCGCAACAAACGCTGTGATACCTAAATGCGGGGCGGTGAGATTGTTTTTACCCTGTGCGAGAAGTTCCCCCAAACTTGGGCTACCCACAGGCATACCAAAGCCCAAAAAATCAAGGCTACTTAATGTGGCAATACTTCCTGCCATAATAAAGGGCGTGAAAGTAAGCGTAGCACTCATCGCATTAGGCAAAATATGCGCAAACATTATTCTCACATCACTCACACCCATAGCCTTTGCCGCGCGGACATACTCTAGATTCCGCGCTTTTAAAAACTCCGCGCGGACAAGATTTACAAGCACCATCCACGAAAAAAGTAGCACCACGCATAGAATCCACCAAAAATTCGCCTCAAACACACTTGAAATGATGATAATCACAAACAAAATAGGTACAGCATTGAGAATTTCAATGATTCTCTGCCCTACCAAATCCACTCCTCCGCCATAGTAGCCCTGCACCGCCCCCGCGCACACTCCAATCACCACGCTACATACAGACAAAATTAACGCAAATAAAATGGAAATTCTATACCCATAAATCAGCCGTGCAGCGACATCTCGCGCCTTATCATCTGTGCCAAGTATATGTTTAGAATCCGGAGGGCTAGGGGCTTGTGTGTCTAAATCCATAATGATGCTATTATAGCTATATGGGATAGGTGCATAAATGACAAAAGCATCCTTTAAAAGCTCTTCCCTCACATAGTTATCAAGGTAATCACACCACGTATCAAAATCCCCACCAAAAGCCGTTTCGGTATAATTCACAAACACAGGAAAATACATTTTAGAATCTTTGTAGATAAAAAGCGGCTTGTCATTAGCGATAAATTCTGCTTCCACACTCAAAACAAAGAACGCAATAAAAAGTATCAATGAGTAAAATGCACGTCTATTCTGCTTAAAGACTTGATAGCGCACTTGAAGTATGCGTTTGTCAAACATTTTTGCCCCCAAAGTGGATGCGTGGATCAATGAAGTAATAGCAAATATCAGTGATAATCCCTAATGCTAAGGCGATAAAAGTAAAAATATAGAGTGTGCCAAAAACGACAGGATAGTCACGATTCACCACACTTTCATAGCCTAAAAGCCCCAATCCATCAAGGCTAAAAATAATCTCTATAAGCAAACTCCCACTAAAAAACGCCCCCACAAATACCGCAGGGAATCCGCTCACTACTAAAAGCATAGCATTGCGGAAAATATGCCTGTATAAGATATGATTTTCACTCCCACCCTTTGCCCTCGCACATACCACATAACTTTTATGAATCTCCTCTAAAAAGCAGTTTTTGCTTAGCATACTCAATGTGGCAAAGCCCCCTATACTAATACATAACACGGGCAAACACAAATGCCATAGATAATCTTTAAGCTTCCCCCAAGCGCTTAGATTCTCAAAATGATCACTTACTAGTCCTCGCAAAGGAAATAGCTCAAAATAGCTCCCCCCACAAAAAAGCACGATAAGCACCACGCCAAACATAAAGGCGGGAATGGCATTAAGCACGACGATGACAATGCTACTTATCACATCAAAGCGTGAGCCATGCCGCACTGCCTTAGCAATGCCTAGTGGAATACTAATAAAATAGATAAGCAATGTGCTAAAAACCCCAAGCGATATAGACACAGAGAGCTTTTGAACAATGATAGACAACACACTCTGCTGTGCGTAAAAGCTCTCACCAAAATCAAAACACACAAAACGCCACAGCATTTGCACATAGCGCTCACCCAAAGATTTATCAAAACCATAGAGTTTTTTAATCTCCTCGATGAGTTCAGGCTCTAAGCCTACGGAACCTTTGTAGAGAGCGTTTGAGCCTGTTGAGGCTTCGCTTAAATGCCCAAGATTCTCTATTTTAGCGATAGTCTGCTCCACAGGACCACCAGGAGAGAGCTGCATAAGCAAAAAATTAATGCTCATCACGCCTATGAGTGTGGGGATAATGAGTATTAATCGTTTGACAATGTAGCTTAGCATTATTTCTCCTTGTATCAATCGCGTAGATTCTACATAGAGATTCTAAACCTCAAAACTTGATAAGCAAGGTAGTTACAACTCTATTCTTTTAGGCGCATGTGAGCTTTGCCCTCACACTTGTAAGATTTTTCTAAAGACGATTTACTTTGCAAACGTGGAGTAAGAAGGCAATCTAGCGAACACTCCGTACGAATGGAGCGACTACATCCCAATAGCAATTATGAGCCTTTGTTGTCGCAAACCTTGCGAGATACTCTCTATCAGCA
>ERZ778514.2231-NODE-2231-length-12740-cov-3.915491_pt1 | contig 12740 bp, 9 predicted proteins | sample MGYA00510344_ERZ778514 | MGnify/ENA primary metagenome ERZ778514 (study PRJEB29527, sample SAMN07138968) | mouse gut metagenome | material: feces | host: mouse | place: China:Nanjing | collected 2016-01-25 ... | reverse complement strand
CGGCGTGTCGAGGAGCTTGCAAAGAAGTACCGCGAGACAGGTCCCGAAGAGGAAAATCCCGCCGAAAAAGCCGAGAAAAGATTTTCTAACAAAGATTTTGATATTTTAAGAGACCACCTTTCCCACCGCTTCTCGACCCCTGTAAAGGTGTCGTGCGACGCTTCAGGCAAAGGCAAAATATCTTTCTCGTTTCGTGACGACGATGAACTTCAAAGATTAATTGCTATCTTTGACACTGCAAAACAGTAACCACGCAATGCAAGCCACAACGGAAACACCCGTGTTACATACCAGCAGATATCTTGTGGCACCGATAATCGCACTCATACTTGCGACTGTCGGGTCACTTGGCGTTTACGCCCAGACTGCTCCTGCCAACGATAACCCCACCACAGCGACAACCCCTGTACGTCCGGTCAAGCCCACACGTGGCAACCGCCCGGTGCGTCCGGAACACCGCACCACATCACCCATATCCCAACTGCCCGACACAATTCCGGTAGGCAAGGAGGTAGATCTTCCTGCCATGGTAGTTGAGGACAGCGTGTCGGCCACAGGTCCGGACTTGAAGATAATCCCTGTCGACTCCATCCCCATTGTGAACTCAGCACAGATGGAAAAGACATTCACCTTCAATCCCGACCCAACGCGCGCCGTGTGGATGTCAGCACTCTGCCCCGGACTGGGACAGCTCTACAACCGCCGCTACTGGAAGCTCCCCATAGTGGTAGGAGCATTCATGGGGCTTGGCTACGCCACATCATGGAACAACACAATGCTCCGCGACTACACCACTGCCTACAGCGACATCATGGACAACGACCCCACCACCAAGAGCTATATGGACTTCTTCGCTCTGTGAAAGAAGAGGACCTCGACCGCTCCTGGCTCACCAACCTCCTGCGCTCGCGCAAGAACTACTATCGCCGCAACCGTGACCTCTGCATAATATGCATGGTAGGCGTCTACCTCATCGCTATGGTCGATGCCTACGTGGATGCCCAGCTTGCCCACTTCGACATAGCTCCGGACCTGTCGATGGATGTGGCACCCACACTCATGAACAACGATATACGCAACGGCGTATCACGCCCGAGCATAGGCCTGTACTGGGCTCTCAACTTCTGACGACTAATCCCTATTCCTGCGTGCCGCCCGGCTACGCACATACCAAATATACTATACCGCACACCGGGCGTCATGCTGTCAACATATTCTTCCTTGCAATGAAAAAGATCCTTACAACAGTTCTACTTAGCTTAGGCGGTGCCGTAGTGGCATCTGCCATAACACTGCCGTCAATCCTTGAGCTACGTCATTCAATAACGGACGACAACATCATAGCTCCGGAGAGTTTCGAGACTCAGACACGCCTGCTTGAAGAGAACTTCTATCTGAAGAATTACGTGGTGCCAGGTGTGGATCTCGGCAACTCCTACACCGCCACACCACAGGAATACCAGGAACGCCTCGCCAAGCTCCCCACGGTGATAGATCTCCCCTACAACTCGATTGTGAAGAACTATATCGAGATGTATCTCGACCGCAAACGAGGGCTCGTTGCCGACATGCTCGCACTGCACAATTACTACGGACGTTTCTTTGAAGAGGAACTGCTGAAAGAGGGTATGCCCCTGGAGCTTGAATATCTCCCCGTAATAGAGTCAGCCATCAATCCCAATGCCGTGTCGCGTGCCGGGGCCGTAGGCCTATGGCAGTTCATGCCGGCAACCGCAAAGGGTCTCGGCATGGAGATCAACTCGCTTGTCGACGAACGCCGTGATCCAAGAATGTCATCACGACTCGCAGCCCGCTATCTCAAGCAGCTGCACGACATCTACAATGACTGGTCACTCGCTATCGCCGCTTACAACTGCGGACCAGGCAATGTCAACAAGGCTCTGCGCCGGGCAGGAGCAGAAGGCGAAGTGAAAAAGGATTTCTGGGACATCTATGACTTCCTCCCTGCCGAAACACGAGGCTATGTGCCGGCGTTCATTGCCGCCAACTACGTGATGAACTACTACAGTCATCACGGCATATCGCCCACAATTGTGAAAAGGCATCTCACCACCGACACCGTACAGGTCAACAGGCATGTGCATTTCAATCAGATAGCCGCTGTCCTCAACATCCCTGTAGACGAAATAAGGATGCTTAATCCTCAGTTCCTCAAGGATATGATTCCCGGCGACTACCGTCCCTACAGTCTCACACTACCAACCCAGCAGTGCCTGAGCTATATAATGAGCGAGAAGCGCATCCTTGAATATGACAAGGACCTCTATGCCCGACGCACGACAGCCGAACCCGGAGGCTCCACATCGACACCCCCCGCCATCGTATCGGACGGAGGCAAATCCAACCTCGCCAATGCAGAGAAACAGACATCCAATGCCCCGGTCAACAATGAGATAGCATCGCAAGCCACCGAACGCATAGTGACAAAGACCCACGTGGTGGAGCGCGGAGAGAACATACGTGACATAGCCAAACAGTATGGAGTCTCGGCAACCGACATCAAACGCTGGAACAAGCTGCGCCGCGGCAAAGTCAAAGCCGGCGACAGGCTTACAATCGAGGTGGTGGAGCATATAACTCCTGACGAAGTGCGCGTACAGGCTGCTCAGGAGGTCGCTCAGGTATTCCCCCACAACGATCAGGAATCAAACACACCTGCCGAAACAGCATCTTCATCAAAAAGCGTAAGCGCACCCAAAGCAGCCGAGAAAAAAGCACAACCGGCGGCAAAGAAGAACACCCAGCAGACCAAAGCAGCCCGCACCACAACACACGTTGTAAAAAAGGGTGAAACTCTTGACCGCATATCCCGCAAATACGGCACAACAGTGGCTGCGATCCAGGCTGCAAACGGCATGAAGAAAACCGATACAAGACTACAGATAAACCAAAAACTCAAAATCCCTGCAAAGGGTGGTAATCAAAAGAAATCGACCTCACGCAAACGCCGTAGATGAACAACGGACAGCGCACACAGTTCGCCACACGCCTCGGCGTTATAGCCACCACCGTCGGATCTGCGGTAGGCTTGGGCAACATATGGCGTTTCCCATACGAAGCAGGGGTACACGGCGGAGGCGCATTCCTGCTCATAGACCTGTTCTTCATATTTATAATCGGTGTACCTGTGGTATGTGCCGAATTCATTATCGGACGTCGCACAGGCTCCAATATCCGTGGAGCATTCCGCTCGCTATCCCCTGGAAAAGCATGGGGATGGGTAAGCTACATCGGCATCACGGCATCGATCCTTATCCTCAGCTTCTACTCTGTGGTCGCAGGATGGACATTGGAGTATACCATAAGATCGATATCAGGATTCGGAGGTGTCACCACTCCCGAGGGGTTGCATGACCAGTTTGACGCTTACGCCTCAAGCGACATCGGACCTGTGGTATGGACCATGATATTTCTTGCCGTCAACTATGTGATACTCGTGCGCGGTGTACAGAAAGGGATCGAAAAGATGAGCAATATACTCATGCCCATGCTGTTCGTTATCCTTATAATATTTGTAGCCAATTCACTCATGATGCCTGGGGCAGCCGAAGGATTGAAATTCCTATTTATGCCCGACTTCTCGCAGGTCACACCGTCAGTGGTGCTCAGTGCCATGGGGCAGGCATTCTTCTCACTGAGCCTCGGGCTCGGTTGCCTTATCACCTATTCAAGCTATTTCACAAAGGGCACTCCACTCGTAAGGACCGCACTCATCACGGCAGGGCTTGACACATTTGTGGCAATACTTGCAGGCGTAATCATATTTCCGGCAGTGTTCACATTCGGACAGGAACCGGCAGCAGGCCCGAAACTTGTATTCGAGGTGCTACCGTCCATATTCATGCACATCGGGGGAGGAGTGTTCTGGTCCACGCTTTTCTTCTTCCTCCTTTTTCTCGCATCCATCACCTCCACCATATCCATGGCTGAGATCTCCATTGCATACTTTGCTGAAGAATTCGGGATGTCGCGTCGCGCCTCCACCGCGCTCACCATCGGTATAGCCATGATTCTCGGCACACTGTGCGCACTCTCCTTCGGGTCGCTGAACTGGCTGAAAGTCTTCGGGATGACGATATTCAACTTCTTTGACTACTTCTCCTCCAATATTCTCCTCCCTGTCGGCGGCATGATCATCTCCCTCTTCGTCGGATGGGTCCTGGACCGCGGAATCATCAGAGGAGAACTTATCAACAGTCACGGAAGAAGCACCGTCAGCGTCAGCATCATAGTGTTCTGCCTGCGATGGCTCGCACCTTTGTGCATCGGGCTTGTCTTCATCTTCGGGCTTGGCATATTCTGACGCAAGTTTCCTCTTCCTTGCCCTCTCCCTGGCAGCACGTGACCGCGCCATAGCCCGGTCGATCTCGGGCAGCAGCAACATATAGGCTACTTCGGACAGTGCACCGAAATCATCAGGATTGAACGGTATACCGTTGATATGCTTGCACATCATCACGATAACCTCTCTGTTCTCAGGTGACGGCAGGACACTGTTGATCCTCATCATCATATCCATATAGAACTTCTCAGAAACAGGCATCGCACGTTTCTCCTTTTTAGTTCGGGGCTTCCTTTCTTTAGTCACAGCAGTCATAGTTGTAAAATTTTTCAGCAAAGTTATACCCACACAATGCCAAAATAGTGCGATAATGTCGCATCGAAATATAAAATCCTGCTCCGATGAGTGGGATTTTCCATATATTTTACTAATTTTGCCCTTGATGTTTCAACTACTCATTTCCGTCTGAAAAGCCTCAGGAAAGATAGACTGTCACATAGCTAACAGAGTGTAACGATAAACCCAACCTTAAAAATAATAAATCAATGGAAACAAAGCTGATAGAGTGTGTGCCTAATTTCAGCGAAGGTCGTGACAAAACCGCTATTAAAGCAATAACCGATGCGATATGCAATGCATCATCCGTGCGTCTGCTCGATGTTGACCCGGGAGAAGCCACCAACCGCACGGTAGTCACATTCGTAGGAACCCCCGAAGATGTAATCGAAGCGGCATTCCAGGGTATCAGGAAAGCAGCAGAAGTCATAGATATGAGCAAGCATCACGGCGCGCATCCCCGCATGGGAGCCACCGATGTGTGCCCGTTTGTCCCTGTAAGCGGTGTCACTCTCGAAGAGTGTGCCGAACTGTCCCGTCAGCTTGCCCGCAGGGTGGCTGACGAATTGCATATACCGGTCTACTGCTACGAGGCGGCAGCATTCACCCCCGAGCGCAAGAACCTTGCCGTATGCCGCAAGGGTGAATACGAGGCTCTCGCCGACCGCCTTGGCAAGCCTGGCAGCGGTGCCGATTTCGGTGACCGTCCTTTCGATGATGAAGTGGCACGCACAGGAGCTACAGCCATCGGAGCCCGCAATTTCCTCATCGCAGTCAACTTCAACCTCAACACCACCTCCACACGCCGTGCCAATGCAATAGCATTTGACGTGCGCGAAAAGGGACGCCCCATGCGCGAAGGGGGCAAGCCCAACGGCAAACCGCTCAAGGCTGAGGACGGCACCCCGCTCATGCAGCCCGGCACCCTGCCCTGCACCAAGGCGATAGGATGGTTCATTGACGAATACGGCATAGCACAGGTGTCGATGAACATCACCGACATCACCACTACCCCACTCCATGTGGCGTTCGATGAGGTGAGCCGTGCAGCCAATGCTCGCGGAATCCGAGTAACAGGCACCGAAATCGTGGGACTCGTGCCCAAGAGTGCCATCACCGATGCCGGCCGCTACTTCCTTCACAAGCAGCAGCGTTCATCTGGCATACCCGAGAGCGAAATAGTACGTATGGCAGTCAAGTCAATGGGGCTTGACGAACTGAAACCGTTTGATGCAAACGAGAAGATCATCGAGTATCTGATAGCCTCGGACAACGCCGGGGAGAAGAAACTCGTTGACATGACATGTAAAGAATTTGCCGATGAGACCGCATCCGAATCACCGGCACCCGGCGGAGGCTCCATCTCGGCATACATGGGGGCACTCGGAGCCTCTCTTGCCACAATGGTAGCCAACCTGTCAGCCCACAAGGCAGGATGGGACGACCGCTGGAAAGAGTTCTCCGATGCTGCCGAGGAGGGTCGTGTGCTTGTCGACACCCTCACCGCCCTTGTCGATGAGGACACACAGGCATTCAACCGCATCATGGCAGTATTCTCGATGCCCAAAGGCACGGATGCAGAAAAAGCAGCCCGCGCAGAAGCGATGGAATCGGCAACAGAATACGCCACACGAGTGCCACTGCGCACAATGGAACAGGCCATCAAGGTGTTCCCTCTCGCACAGAAAATGGCAGAGGAAGGCAACCCCGCATCAGTCAGCGATGCAGGAGTGGGAGCACTCGCAGCGCGAGCAGCAGTGCGCGGAGCCTGCCTCAATGTGAAAATCAATGCCGCAGGGCTTAAGAACCGCGCCCTCGCCGACGAGCTTGTGGCTCGCGCAGAGGCTATTACCGCAGAGGCTGAGCGACTTGAGGCAGACGTAATTAAGACAGTAGAATCAAAAATCTAAGAACACACAAATATATGACAGTTTCAGAAATTTCCGATTTCCAGGCTCAATTGAAACAGGGAATACCTGATGTGCTCCCCCCCGTCCGTCCGCGTGACGAATCAGTGAGCCATGCTCCCCGACGCAAGCAGATACTCACCCCCGAAGAGGAGCGACTCGCCCTCAGGAATGCACTGCGATATTTCCCGCAGAAGTTCCATGCCGAACTGGCACCGGAGTTTGTAAACGAACTCCGCACATACGGACGCATATATATGTACCGTTTCCGCCCCGACTACAAGATGTATGCCCGCCCGGTGGAAATGTATCCCGCAAAGTCTCAGCAGGCAGCCGCGATAATGATGATGATCCAGAACAATCTGGACCCTGCCGTGGCACAACATCCGCATGAGCTCATCACTTATGGCGGCAACGGCGCGGTGTTCCAGAACTGGGCACAGTATCTCCTCGTAATGAAATATCTGTCGGAAATGACCGACGAGCAGACTCTCGTGATGTACTCAGGCCATCCCCTCGGGCTATTCCCATCACACAAGGAGGCTCCGAGAGTAGTGGTCACCAACGGTATGGTCATCCCCAATCACTCCAAGCCTGACGATTGGGAAAGGATGAACGCGCTCGGCGTATCGCAATACGGACAGATGACTGCCGGCTCATATATGTACATAGGCCCGCAGGGCATAGTGCACGGCACCACCATCACAGTGCTCAATGCAGCACGCCGCCGCTTCACCGAGTCACGCCGCTCCACATCGGGAATGCTGTTCGTGTCATCGGGTCTCGGAGGCATGTCGGGCGCACAACCCAAAGCCGGAAATATAGCCGGGGTGGTAAGCGTGGTAGCTGAAATAAATCCCAAAGCTGTCGAGAAACGTCATGCACAGGGATGGGTAGACGAGGTTCACGACTCTCTTGACGAACTTATCCCACGCATACGTGAAGCCCGTGCAGCCGGAAAGGCAGTGTCGATGGCTTATCTCGGCAATATCGTCGACCTTTGGGAACGCCTCGCAGCCGAAGGCGAGAGCGTTGATCTGGGATCGGACCAGACATCGCTCCACAATCCGTGGGCAGGAGGATATTATCCGGCAGGACTTACATTTGAGGAGTCAAACGCCATGATGGCTGACAATCCTGAGGAATTCCGCAACCGCGTGCAGGATTCACTGCGCCGTCAGATTGCCGCTATCAATAAGCTTACTGATGACGGAATGTACTTCTTCGACTACGGCAACGCATTCCTGCTCGAAGCGTCACGCGCAGGAGCCGATGTGATGAAAGCCGACGGAGAGTTCCGATATCCGTCGTACGTTCAGGACATCATGGGACCACTGTTCTTCGACTACGGTTTCGGACCGTTCCGCTGGGTGTGTGCATCAGGCACACCGGAGGATCTTGCAGTCACCGACCGCATCGCCGCCGAAGTGCTTGAAGAGATAGCCAAGACCGCACCGGAAGATATACGCGGACAACTCGACGACAATATACACTGGATCAAGTCGGCGGCGGAGAACCATTTAGTGGTGGGCTCTCAGGCGCGTATTCTTTATGCCGATGCTGAAGGACGTGCCAAGATAGCACTTGCCTTCAATGAAGCTATCCGCCGTGGCGAACTTTCAGGCCCTGTAGTGCTCGGACGTGACCACCATGACGTGTCAGGCACCGACTCGCCCTATCGCGAGACCTCAAACATCTATGACGGCTCAAGCTTCTGTGCCGACATGGCTGTCCACAACGTGATCGGCGACTCCTTCCGCGGAGCTACCTGGGTGTCTCTCCACAACGGTGGCGGCGTAGGCTGGGGCGAGGTGATCAACGGAGGCTTCGGAATGGTGATCGACGGAAGTCCCGAATCAGACACCCGCATAAGCCGTATGCTCCTCTGGGATGTCAACAACGGTATAGCGCGCCGCTCATGGGCTCGCAACAGCGGTGCTATCGACGCTATCAGGCGAGAGATGGACCGCACACCTGGCATGACAGTCACCCTGCCCAACTTCGCCGACGACTCAGTGCTCGACAACGCTCTTGCATAACCATATCATCATGATGGTGGTGTGGCATAAATCGCGCCGCATCACCATCCTTACTCAAAACAATAACCAAGAATCATAATCATACAAACAATAGTATGAACCACGAAATATCCTCCGAATGGCTGACCATTGAGAAGGTCGAAGAGATTCTCAATCAGCATGCATCATTGTCACTCTCAGAAGAGGCTGTGGAACGTATCGAAAAGTGCCGCAGATACCTCGATGAAAAGATGGAATCACAGACCGATCCCATATACGGAATCACCACCGGATTCGGATCGCTCTGCAATATATCGATCGATAAGGAGAGCCTGACACAGCTGCAAAAGAATCTTGTGATGTCACATGCGTGCGGACTCGGTGACCGTGTGGCACCACAGATAGTACGACTGATGCTCCTGCTCAAGATACAGTCGCTCTCCTACGGCAATTCAGGAGTGCAGTTAGCCACAGTGCAGCGACTCATCGACTTCTACAATGCCGACATCCTCCCTGTTGTGTTCAGCCAGGGATCACTCGGAGCGTCCGGCGACCTCGCACCCCTCGCCAACCTCAGCCTCCCTCTGCTCGGACTCGGAGAGGTGATGAGGCACGGACACATCATACCTGCATCAGAGGCTCTTGACAATATGGGATGGCGTCCTATCGACCTGCAATCAAAAGAGGGTCTCGCACTGCTCAACGGCACCCAGTTCATGTCAGCCCATGCTGTGGACGCGCTCATCAAGGCTCTGCGCCTGAGCCGTCAGGCCGACAAGATCGCAGCCATGTCGCTCGATGCATTTGACGGCAGAGTGGATGCTTTCGGCGATGAGGTGAACCGTGTGCGCAACCACAAGGGACAGATCGAAACAGCAGCCACAATCCGTGAATACCTCAAAGGCAGCGAGATAGCCGCTCACCCCAAGAAGCATGTACAGGACCCCTACTCTTTCCGCTGCATCCCGCAGGTCCACGGCGCAGCCAAGGACACCATAGCATATGTGAAAGGGAAGATCGAGGACGAGATCAACAGCCCTACCGACAACCCCACAATATTCCCCGACCAGGATATCATAGTTTCAGCCGGCAATTTCCATGGCGAGCCTATCGCACTGCCTATGGATTTCCTTGCCATCGCACTCGCCGAACTTGCAAACATCTCCGAACGCCGTATCTATAAACTCATCTCGGGTGTGCGTCAGCTACCGTCGTTCCTTGTGGCAAAACCGGGCGTGAACAGCGGTTTTATGATACCTCAGTATGCAGCTGCCTCTATCGTGAGCCAGAACAAGGGTCTTTGCTGGCCCAACAGTGTCGACTCCATACCCTCTTCCCAGGGACAGGAGGACCATGTGTCAATGGGCTCGAATGCAGCTACCAAACTGATACGTGTGGCAGAGAATGCCGAACGAGTGCTTGCCATAGAACTGTTCAACGCCGCTCAGGCTCTCGATTTCCGCCGTCCGCTCAAATCGTCGGATACAATCGAGGAATTCCATACAGCATTCCGTAGTGAAGTGCCTTTCATACAGACCGATACCGTGATGTATCCGTTCATTGAAAAATCAGTCCAGTTCCTCCGTCAGAATTAACACAGTATGCTCCTTATAAAGAACATAGGAGCGATAGTCGGCGTGCGTGATCACGCCGACTGTCCGCTTCGCGGTGAAGGGATGAACCACCTCCCTGAGCTTCACGATGCATGGCTGATGGCAGACGGTGACAGGATACATTCCTTCGGTAAAATGTCGGAATGTCCGGAACGTGCCGACGAAGAGATTGATGCCCGCGGAGGTTGGCTCTTCCCTGCATTCTGCGACTCACACACCCATCTGGTGTTTGCCGGAAACCGTGAAAAGGAATTCGTCGACAAAATCAACGGTCTGAGCTATGCGGAGATAGCCGCCCGAGGAGGAGGCATACTCAATTCCGCTGACCGTCTGCACGGCTACACCGAGCAACAGCTATTTGAGGAAGCGGCACCCCGACTTGACGCCATAATAGCCTCAGGTACAGGTGCCGTAGAGATAAAGAGCGGATATGGACTGACTCTTGAAGATGAGTTGAAAATGCTCCGCGTGATAGCACGCATAAAGGAGGAGTATCCGTTGGCAGTGCGCTCAACATTCCTTGGAGCACATGCCGTAGGCCGTGCCTATGAGGGCAGGCAGGAGGAATATGTCGACTATGTGTGCCGCGAGATGATTCCTGCTGTGGCGGCCGAAAGGCTTGCCGACTATGTGGACGTGTTCTGCGAGCAGGGATTTTTCACAGTTGAACAGACCGACAGGATATTCAACCATGCCGAACGCTACGGCATTACCCCCCGCCTTCATGCCAATCAGCTCCACTGTTCAGGCGGAGTGCAGGTGGGAGTAAAACACGGAGCTGCATCTGTGGACCATCTTGAGAACATCGGCCAGACCGAGATAGACATACTCGCGACCTCCGACACCATTGCAACCGTACTCCCGGGAGCCTCATTCTTCCTGAATATGTGTCACGCCCCTGCACGCGAGCTTATCAAAGCTGGTGCCGCTGTAGCCATTGCCTCGGACTATAATCCCGGCTCATCACCGTCAGGCGACATGCGGTTCATGTCGTCGCTCGGATGCATACAGCTGCGAATCACTCCGGAGCAGTCGCTCAATGCGTCCACTCTCAACGGAGCGGCGGCAATGGGGCTTGCCGGGAGCTACGGGTCAATCACTCCGGGCAAGACGGCTTCATTCTTCCTCACGCGTCCCCTCCCATCTGCCGCCTATCTGCTGTATTCCTATACCGAACCTCTCATTACCAAAGTATTCCTCCAAGGCAGGAACTTTTTATAGAACCATAGAACCAAATAACTATACTATTTTATAATAGGCCAAATGACCAGCGACTATATTAAAAAAACTATAGTCCCTGGTCATTTGGTCTATTATAAAATTCTTAATCAGAGAGTAAGATCGAATGTCTTTGTGACAGGGGGCATGCATATTGAAGCATCACACACCTGATAACGTATCTTGCAGGTCACTACCCCTGTGCCTGAGCCTTTGATGCGCTGACGGAACACCCCTGTGCCAGTATAGTAAGTGGTAGCAGTAGCCGAAGGTGACGGCGCAGGAAGCACCAGTTCTCCGACCTTTTCATACCCCTCAGGAAGTTCCACTGTAATTTCGGTAGGTATAAACGAATCTCCATCGGCAAGAGTGGCGTAGGTATGGAACCCGTCATGAACAGTCATAGTAACCACCACATCCTTAGTGCCGTCAGGACCGTCAGCCAACTCAGCCTTAAGAGCCACCGGATTATCGGCATCAGTCACACCGGCAGGTACGGCTGGCACCACAGGAGCATTCCCATCCGACTTGTCGCGTACCGAATAGTCGTTTCCGGGGACAGCCGGATCAAGCGTATCCACGAGCCAGAGCCATCCGCCGCTTTCGGTGAAGAACAGTCGGTCGCGGTTGGCATCAAGCCATGATTTCCACTGTGCTGGGGTAGAGAAACGGCAGAGAGTGTAACGCTCAAGGAGCCGCCTACCCTTTTCGGCATCATTGCCGCCATTCTCAAGAAGCTCGACCGCCTTGTAGAGCAACCGTATATCATTGTTGGCAATCTTCAGTGAGCGGGCATCCTGGTCGACCACAATCCCATAAGCACCATCAGTGGTAAAGTATGGGCGATTTTTGTCGTAATAGCGGGCGTATTCCTCCTCATCCTCACCGAATATCTCATAAAGCTTAGGATCCTGTTTCTGCAAATACTGATCGTACGGCTCCTGCACAGGCTTCTCAGGTGCAGTAAACTTCAGATACATCTCATCAGCAGGCAAAAGCTTCTCACCTGCCGCTTTCCTGGATTTCACGGCAGTTATCATACTATCCATCATATGATAAAACTTCATATTGGTATCAAACTGGTCCTTCCAACATGCGCGTGAGACTGTATACTTGGCTGCTGTCGCCCTATCGCGGGTGGCTATACCCTCGTCCTTCTTGCGTGCTATGACATGTCTGCCGTTAAAATCCTTCATATACACTATGGCATTGGCAAGTGCCGCCTTGGCTGGCTCGGTCATATCAGACGGCTTGGCGGCAAACCCCCAATGGAAAAAGTTGCCGTGACGCCCTATGGCTACAGCATCAATGCTCTTGGCGCATACACCGCTCGAAATAATCTCCG
>ERZ778514.2228-NODE-2228-length-12764-cov-4.938469_pt1 | contig 12764 bp, 11 predicted proteins | sample MGYA00510344_ERZ778514 | MGnify/ENA primary metagenome ERZ778514 (study PRJEB29527, sample SAMN07138968) | mouse gut metagenome | material: feces | host: mouse | place: China:Nanjing | collected 2016-01-25 ... | reverse complement strand
AGGTGGATCAGCGACTGGATGATGTGGAACAGCATCTTAAGAAGGTGGATCAGCGACTGGATGATGTGGAACAGCATCTTAAGAAGGTGGATCAGCGACTGGATGATGTGGAACAGCATCTTGAGAAGGTGGATCAGCGTCTTGGTGATGTGGAACAGCATCTTAAGAAGGTGGACCAGCGACTGGATGATGTGGAACAGCATCTTAAGAAGGTGGATCAGCGACTGGATGATGTGGAACAGCATCTTAAGAAGGTGGATCAGCGTCTGGACGACATGGATCAGGATCTCAGAAATGTAAAACTGCATCTTGAGAATGTCACGGACAAAAATATCCAGTTGCTGTCTGAAAATTATATGCCGGCAGCGATGCGCTATCAATCAGCAACGGAGCAGATGGAAACAATGCAGGACAGAATCGATGTCCTCGAGAAAGTGGTTGCAGAACACAGCGTAAAATTACAGAAGATTTCATGAGATCATGAACTGATAAACAGAAGATAAAGAAGTGTAAAGCCTGTTGAAGCGTCAACGGTTTTACACTTTTTGTATTTTCTGCAACATTTTTGGTTTCCCGGGGCTCTGTATTATTAAGAAATGCATTTCCGTCATGGAACCTGAGGGGTGAGGTAGAAGAATGGAACGATTTATGGAGCTGTATCAGACGGTATACCGCGATCTGTATCGTCTGGCCTATTATTATATGGGAAATCCCGAAGATGCAGAGGATGCGGTGCAGGATACGGCGTTGTCTGCGTATGAGCATTTTGGCAGCCTGAAAAAGGAGGCTTCTTTCCGTTTCTGGATCTTCCGTATTCTGGTCAACTGCTGCAAAAAGAGCCTGAAAAAAAGAGGGCGCAGAGAGCTTCCGATGGAGGTACAGGAGGCAGACGGGGGCTGTCTGATGACACAGGCAGAGACGCTGGAGTTTCTGAAGATTCTGAGTGAAGAAGAGCGTCTGATTGTGGTACTGACCGTTTTTGGAGGTTATAAAGGGGACGAGATTGCCGGGCTTCTGCGCAGGAACCACAGCACCATCCGTTCCAAATACCGAAGAGCCCTGAAAAAGCTGGAGCAGGAACTGGTCCGGGAGGACGAAAGCGGCTCCAGGCGCCTGAAAAGCCGGAGAAAGGAAGTGCAGAGATGAAAGGCGGAAGAAAGATCGAAGAACTGCTTCAGAGAAAAGGAGAGGAGCTTGAGATCCCAAAGAAGCTGGAGCCGGAGCGGATGCAGAAGGTTTTGGAAGAATATGAAGGGAACCGGGGGGCAAAACAGCAGTTTTTTAAAAAGCGCCGGTATCCGGTGCTGGCATCCGCGGCCTGTTTTCTTCTGGCTGTGGGAATCCTGCTTCCGGTCTGGCAGGCAGGGTCCTTTTCGTCCGGGGAAGGCGCTGTGCAGACAGAGCCAGGGAAGCTGGAGACTGCACAGAACCGGATTCCGTCAGGAACTCCAAAAGAGGAACAGGAGCTTCTGGAACTGCCGAATCAATCTTATGAGGAGATCTATGCCTGCCTGTCCGAATACTGGAAAACCTGTGCTGACATGACAGGAGCTTCGGCAAGGGAAGATATGAATTTTACAGAAGCAATCAAAGAACCGGAGATGGAGGATGCGGCAGGTGCGGAGCAGAAGCTTCTGGCATCGGAATCTGCTTTCGGCAGGACCAATACACAGGTGGCTCAGGTGGACGAAGCGGACCGGATCAAAAATGACGGCAGATACCTGTATCAGATCGCCACAAAACAGCCGGATGGAGCGGACACTTCCAGTACCGGCATCCAGATTCTGGATACCGGAGACGGTCTTGCGGAGACGGCATTTGTGGACGGGTTTGAAAGCCTGGAGGAATTCTATGTGTGGAACGACCTGCTGCTTACCATTGAAAACAAATATTATGACGATGCGTCTCCGTTAACGGCTTCCAGGAAGGGCGCGTATGTGGAGGACGCGGCAGTCTGCGGCAGTCTGTCCCTGGAACAGGGATATCACGAGATCAGCATCTATCAGATAGCGGACAGGAGCCATCCCAGAAAGCTGAAGACCTTCACGCTGCAGGGAAGATATGAGAGCTCACGTATATCGGAGGGATATTTCTACGGGATCAGCCGTTTCACGGCAGAGCCGGGGGAAGGAGCGCAGGATTATGATGCCTATATTCCGTCCATAGATGGAAAACGCATGGAGGCAGACCGGATCTGTTGTCCGTCTGACGCGGACGGCGCCGATTATCTGGTTCTGGTGTCCATTGATCTGTCAGATCCTTCGTCCTTTACAGACAGCCGTGCCGTGCTGGCAGGCTCCGGCACGTATTATGTGAGTACAGGAAATATCTATGTGGCGCAGTACCGGCCGGTCTGGCAGACAGAGCTTCAGAAAGAAGGAAGCGTAAAGGATACCACGCAGCTTCTGCGCTTTTCTTACCGGAACGGCCGGTTTTATGCGCAGGCAGAGGGGGAAGTTCCGGGAAATGTGGAGAGCAGTTTTTCCATGGATGAGTATGAGGGAAATCTCAGGATGGCGGTAACGGTGCAGGAGTACAATGCGAAAGAGATCCGGGATGACCGGACCGGCGAGCGCCTGGGCTTTGACTACGGGGAAGCGAAGGAGACCAGCGCGCTGTATATTCTCAGTCCGTCCCTGACCGTCAAAGGAAAGATCGAAGGGCTGGCAGAAGGAGAGACGATCCGTTCTGCCCGGCTTCTTGGAAAGACCGGCTATTTTGTAACTTTTCGTCAGACAGACCCCCTTTTCGCAGTGGATCTGTCGGACCCGGAGCATCCGCAGGTGCTTGGAGAACTGAAAGTGAGCGGCTTTTCGGAATATCTGCATATTTATGGGGAAAACAGGCTGCTGGGGATCGGCATGGAGGCGGAGGAAGCGACCGGTCAGGAACAGGGGATGAAGCTGTCCATGTTCGATATCTCCGATCCGACGGAATTAAAGGAGGTATCCCGGCTTCGGCTGGAGGGGTATGACTACAGCGAAGCCCTGTGGGATCACCGGGCAGTGCTTGTTGACACTGAGGAAAATATCATAGGTTTTATGGCAGAAGGATGGCGGAAGAAGGAACATCAGATGGATTATTTTCTGTTTTCCTATGAAGAGGGAGCTTTTGTACAGACGCTGAAAGCGGATGCCCGTCTGGAGGATTCCGGTTATGTCAGGTCCCGCGGAACCTTTATCGGAAATGTTTTTTACCTTCTCTTTGAAAACGGGACGGTTCGTGCCTATGACCGGGAGACAGGGGAGCTTCTGGAAGAACTGCCGGCTTCATAGACGGGGCTGCATGAATACAGAAGGGACGCCGGCAGACATCGGGACCGTAACGTCCGGTCCGTTTATCGGGAAGAAAATGCAGGGATACTCTGGTAAAAAAGGGAAACCTCCGGTATACTGTATAAGAAGATACAGAGAAGGAAAGAGAGGTATATGGTATGATAAAGAAGATCGGCATCATCGGAGCCATGGAGGAAGAAGTGACGGCGCTTCGGGAAAAGCTGGCGGATGCAAAGCTGCTGCAGAAGGCATCCATGGATTTTTATTCGGGAACGCTGAACGGAGTGGAAGCAGTCATTGTGCGCAGCGGGATCGGAAAAGTCAATGCGGGGATCTGTACGCAGATCCTGGCGGATGTGTATCAGGTGGATGCAGTCATCAATACCGGAATTGCAGGCTCTCTGAAGGCGGAGATCAATATCGGCGATATTGTGATCTCCTCGGATACGCTGCAGCATGACATGGACGCGACCGGATTCGGCTATGAGCCGGGCGTAATTCCCCGGATGGAGACCAGCTGTTTTCCGGCGGATGAGGAACTTCTGAAAAAGGCAAAGGCTGCCTGCGAGGAGGCGGTGCCGGAGATTCAGGTCTTTACCGGGAGGGTGGTCAGCGGCGACCAGTTTATCTCGGACAGAGCCGTGAAGGAACGGATTGTAAAGCAGTTTGACGGGATGTGCACGGAGATGGAGGGAGCGGCGATTGCGCAGGCGGCATATCTGAACCATATTCCGTTTGTGGTGATCCGTGCCATTTCAGACAAGGCGGATGACAGCGCGACGATGGATTATCCGACGTTTGAACGTCAGGCGATTGCCCACAGCGTGGCGCTGGTGGAGAACCTTGTAGGCCGTCTGTAGAAGAGAAGTCCGGTATATCCGGCAAAGCTCCCGTCCTTTTGCAGAATGCCGGACCGGCTGCGTAAGACAGGATCAGACATGTCCTGTCGCAATTTACCGATAAGTCATGCCTCCCTTTGCAGGAAGTTCTGTTATAATGAGCTCAACCAAATGTTATGCAAGGGGAGGCGCTTTTTATGTATCAGGTATGGTCATTATACTACGGAGAATTTCTGGTGCTGGGAGTATGGGGAATCGTGCTGGCACTGGCAAGGAGGATACTGTTTGGAGAGCTCTGTAAGGATGCGGCGCTGGGAAGCGGAGGAAAAGGCAGGATGCTGAAAGCGATGACGCTGAAGTTTCAAAAGAGCCATGAGGTAAACGTGGGGATCTGCGACATGCAGGTATTTGTCCGGAAATATCTGTGCCAGGAAAAGAAGTTCGGCATTTCGCTGGGACAGTGGCGGCATCTTCCGGAGCGGTGGACAGGCATTCTGTTCGGAATCGGGTTTGTGGAGGCGGCAGCCCTGCATTATCTGGGATATGAGGAAACGTTCTGCCTGAACCGGCTTCTGGCGGCGGCGACGGCGGCGGCAGTGGTTCGGGTTGCCGCGCTCTGGTTTGAATCGGACAGCCTGTGGGAGCAGGCCCGGGTATATCTTCTGGATTATGTCTCGAATACCCTGTATCCAAGGCAGATGCATGTATACGAAGGATTTGAAAAAGAAGAGCCCAAAGAGGTGAAGAAGCCTCTGAAAAAGGATGCAGAGGAGCCTTTGGAAGAGCCGGAGACAGGATTGGTCCTTGAAAAAGAGGAGGAACGGATTTTTCAGGAAGTTCTTTCCGATTTTTTAGGCACATCTACTTGATTTTTAGTATGCCGGGATGCTACAATGTCTGTAATATATGCGGGGGAACTCGTGCAGAAAAGGAGTGTAGGAACACATGGGAAAAGTTACATTTGACTATTCAAAGGCAGCGCCGTTTATCGGTGCGGATGAAGTGAAGTTCATGGAAGCACAGGCAGCGGCTGTGAAGGATGTTCTTCTGAAGAGAACCGGAGCAGGCAATGATTTTCTGGGCTGGATCGACCTTCCGGTGAACTATGACAGGGAAGAGTTTGCGAGAATACAGAAGGCGGCTGCGAAGATCCAGGAGGATTCCCAGGTTCTGATTGTGATCGGTATCGGCGGTTCTTATCTGGGCGCCCGTGCGGCAGTGGAGTTCTTAAGACACAGCTTCTACAATATTGTATCAAAAGAAGTACGTAAAACACCGGAGATTTATTTTGTTGGAAACAGCATCTCCACCCGTTATCTGAGCCATCTGATGGACGTGATCGGTGACCGTGACTTTTCCGTGAATGTGATCTCCAAGTCCGGAACGACGACGGAGCCGGCGATTGCATTCCGCGTGTTTAAGAAAAAGCTGGAGGACAAGTACGGCAAGGAAGGCGCAGCGAAGAGGATCTATGCGACTACGGATAAAGCAAGAGGGGCGCTGAAGGGCCTGGCTACCGAGGAAGGCTATGAGACCTTTGTGGTACCGGATGATGTAGGCGGACGTTTCTCCGTACTGACCGCAGTGGGCCTGCTTCCGATCGCAGTCAGCGGCGCGGATATCCAGAAGCTGATGGAGGGTGCGGCAAGCGGACGCGAGGCTGCCCTGAATACGCCGTATGAGGAAAATGATGCGGTTCTGTATGCGGTGGTCCGCAACATCCTTCACAGAAAGGGAAAATCCACCGAAGTTCTGGCAAATTATGAGCCAAGCCTTCACTACGTTTCCGAATGGTGGAAGCAGCTCTACGGCGAGTCCGAGGGCAAGGACAGGAAGGGAATCTTCCCGGCATCGGTTGACCTGACCACGGATCTGCACTCCATGGGACAGTTCATTCAGGACGGCGCGAGAATCATGTTTGAGACGGTTCTCTCCGTAGAGGAGTGCGAGCAGGAGATCATCATGAATGAGGAACCGGTGGATCTGGACGGCCTGAACTATCTGGCAGGAAAGAATGTTGATTTCATCAATAAGAATGCCATGAACGGAACGATCCTGGCGCACACGGACGGCGATGTGCCGAACCTGATGGTGAAGATTCCGAGACAGGACGAGTTCTCTCTGGGACAGCTGTTCTATTTCTTTGAGTTTGCATGCGGCATCAGCGGATACCTGCTGGGTGTGAATCCGTTCAACCAGCCGGGTGTGGAGAGCTATAAGAAGAACATGTTTGCACTGCTTGGGAAACCGGGATATGAGGCGGAGCGCGAGGAGCTCTTGAAGAGACTGTAAGATTTGTTTGATGGAAATCTATGTGAGGGGCTGCTGCAGGATATGGAACTGCAGCGGCTCCTTTTGCATAAAGGCATCCGGATATTCTGTCTGAGAACCGGCGCCGGTGGAGCTCTCAGGAATCTCCGCTTATGAACTGGCGGACGATGAAGAGGCCCCGTGACAGCATGCCGGGCTCTGGCAAATGTCTGAGCCGCAGACGGACAGGAGCTGCAAAAGAGGGGAACGTAAAAATGGAAAAATATCGTGTCCTGTATGAGGACAGGGAACTGTATGTCTTATGGAAAGCGTCCGGGACTGCAGTGCAGAGCGCGCGGGCGTCTGTACCGGACATCATGAGTATGCTGCGCAATGAGCGGTTGGAACGAGGGGACAGGAATCCTTATCTGGGACTTGTGAACCGTCTGGACCAGCCGGTGGAAGGGCTCTTCCTTGTGGCGAAGACGGAGCAGGCGGCAGCGGATCTGAGCAGGCAGATCCGCGATCATGTCCACACGGAGAAGTGGTATGAGGCGGCGGTATGTGGAAAACTTCCAAAGAAAAAGGGTACACTGGTGGATAACCTTCTGAAGGACGGCAGAACCAACAGCTCCAGGGTGGTTCCGGCAGGGACGAAGGGCGCCAAAAGGTGTGCACTTGCCTATGAGGTGCTGGAAGAGCGGGAAGACAGGAGTTTTCTGCGGATCCGGCTTCTGACCGGCCGGCATCACCAGATTCGGGTCCAGCTGGCTCATGCGGGGGCGCCGATTGCAGGCGACCGGAAATACGGAGAGGCAGAACCGGGATGCAGGCAGCTCTGCCTGTGTGCCTGTGAGCTCCGGTTTGTGCATCCGAAGACAAAGAAAAAGATGGATTTTCGGGTAGAACCGACATTTTTTGACGCCGGATAGAGACAGCAGGGGCTGAGGATGCCGCAGGCCCCTGCTTAAAGATTCAGGTTATTTTTCTGAGAGAAGGACAGTTCCAGCTCCACCCACAGTTCCCGTATGAGGAGCACGCCAAAGGGACCGGAGAAAAAGCCCAGAGGCCCGAAGAGCTTCAGTCCGGCGATGACGGACATAAGGAAACAGACGGGCAAAAGACCCAGCCCGTCTCCCAGGAGTTTCGGTTCCAGAAGTTCCCGGGTCAGCCAGGTCGTCAGATAGAGAAGTCCCAGCCACAGGGCAAGCGTATAATCTCCCTGCAGGGCAACAATCACGATCCATGGGAAGAAGACCGTTCCGGTGCCGAAGACCGGCAGGGCATCGATGATGCCGGTGAGTACGGCCCAGAAGGGAAATCCGGGGATGTGAAGGAAATAATAGCCGATCATGCACTCCAGAGATATGGCAGCCATGATGCGAAACTGGGCGCGGATCCAGCTCTTTACACACTGCAGGATCCGTCTGCCGGCGTTGGAGACCGGGATGGCGAACGGGAGCCGGTATAACAGAGAATGGAATCGTTCCCAGTCTTTGGAGAAGAGCAGGATCGAGATCAGATACAGGAAGATACTGAACATGCAGGATAATGCGGAGGGCATCAGATCTGCAAAAAAACCGGACAGGGAGCCGGGGAGCCATGTAAGATATCCGGCGAACTGCGCCCAGTAATCCCGGCAGACCGGCAGCAGACGGCAGCAGGGCTCATAGAGCAGCCAGCAGCCGCAGAAGACCGAGGCGCCGGAAAGCAGGAGAAACAGGACAAGATACAAAACGCTCAGAGACATCAGCTTCATATGGCTCCGCTTCTGGAAAAAAGTCAGACAGCCGACCGTCACCCATGCCAGAAAAAAAGGCAGGACAATGGGGAGCAGAAAACGGAGCACCAGATAAACGGCCATCAGGATGCCTGTTTTTTGAAAATAAAGCCGGGTCTGTAATTTCATGGGTTCACCTCCTCCGTATGCGGCAGACAGTTCTGGAAATCAGATAAAGTACGTGTTTTGCGACTACTTACAGTATCTGCAAAACAGGAAAGAATATGGCAGCTAAGTATTGGTAAGACTTCCAGATTTATATAAAAGGCGCCGGATTGGAAGACTTTTATGGAAAAATGCAGGCCGGGCCGGGCAGCCGCCAAAGATACTTGACAAACCCTTCAATCCTTTTTACAATGAAAACCAGTATAAGACTGCGTATGATTTATAGAAGGAGAATTGACGGATATGGCAAAAGACAAGAAGCTGGTGGAGGGCATCACCTCCATGGATGTGGACTTCGCCCAGTGGTATACCGATGTGGTGAAGAAAGCGGAACTGATCGATTATACAAGTGTAAAGGGCTGCATGGTCATCAAGCCGGCAGGTTATGCGATCTGGGAAAATATCCAGAAGGAGCTGAACCAAAGATTTAAGGAGACCGGCGTGGAGAATGTGTATCTGCCCATGTTCATCCCGGAGAGCCTGCTCCAGAAGGAGAAGGATCATGTGGAAGGCTTTGCGCCGGAGGTTGCGTGGGTAACCCACGGAGGGCTGGAGCCTCTGCAGGAGCGCATGTGCGTGCGCCCCACTTCCGAGACGCTGTTCTGTGATTTTTATGCAAATGAGATCCATTCCTATCGGGATCTGCCGAAGAATTATAACCAGTGGTGTTCCGTGGTCCGCTGGGAAAAGACCACGAGGCCTTTCCTCCGTTCCAGAGAATTTCTCTGGCAGGAAGGACATACGGCTCATGCGACGGCGGAGGAAGCCGAGGAGCGGACGGTCCGGATGCTGAACGTCTATGCGGATTTCTGCGAGGAAGTGCTGGCGATTCCGGTCATCAAGGGACAGAAGACGGATAAGGAAAAGTTTGCCGGTGCGGAGGCGACTTATACCATCGAATCCCTGATGCATGACGGCAAGGCGCTGCAGTCCGGTACCAGTCATAATTTCGGCGACGGTTTTGCAAAAGCCTTCGGTATCCAGTATACGGATAAGGATAATCAGCTGAAATACGTACATCAGACTTCCTGGGGCATGACCACCCGTATGATCGGAGCCATTATCATGGTTCACGGAGACGACTCCGGCCTGGTGCTGCCGCCCAGGATCGCGCCCGTTCAGACCATGATCGTGCCCGTCGCCCAGCATAAGGAGGGCGTCCTTGACAAGGCGTATGAACTCCGCGACCGTCTGGCCGGGACTTTTCAGGTGAAAGTGGACGACTCAGACAAGAGCCCGGGCTGGAAATTTGCGGAGCAGGAGATTCGGGGGATTCCCACCCGGATCGAGATCGGGCCGAAGGATATAGAGGCGAATCAGGCAGTGATCGTGCGCAGGGATACAAGAGAGAAGATCATCGTGTCTTTCGAGGAGCTGGAGACGAAGCTTTCCGAAGTTCTTGAAACCATGCAGAAAGAAATGCTGGAGCGTGCCCGCGCGCACAGAGACGCGCACACCTATGATGCGCTGACCTATGAAGAGTTTACTGACACTGTCAACAACAAACCCGGATTTATAAGGGCCATGTGGTGCGGCGATCAGGCGTGCGAAGACAGGATCAAGGAAGACACCACCGCCACCAGCCGCTGTATGCCCTTTGAGCAGCGCCGTATATCGGACAGATGCGTCTGCTGCGGAAAACCGGCGAAGAAGCTGGTCTACTGGGGGAAAGCATATTAAAGACGAAGAGATCATGACTCAGATACAGATACAGATTCCGGAAAAAGTAAATAAGATTATCCGTACACTCGCCGCGGCAGGGCACGAAGCCTATGCCGTCGGCGGGTGTGTTCGTGATGCGGTTCTTGGAAGAGAGCCTGCAGACTGGGATATTACCACATCGGCGCTTCCCATGGAGGTAAAAGCGCTCTTTGGCAGAACCATTGATACCGGGCTACAGCACGGGACCGTAACCGTCATGCTGGAGCAGGAGGGGTTTGAAGTGACGACTTACCGGGTGGACGGAGAGTATGAGGACTGCCGCCATCCAAAAGAGGTGCGGTTTACCAGAAGCCTGCCGGAAGATCTGAAGCGGCGGGATTTTACCATCAACGCCATGGCGTATAACGAAGCGGAAGGCCTGGTGGATGCCTTTGACGGCATCGGGGATCTGCGCAGGGGAATCATCCGGTGTGTGGGCAGGGCGGAGGAACGCTTTACGGAGGATGCGCTCCGGATGCTGCGCGCCATCCGGTTCAGCGCTCAGCTGGGATTTGTTCTGGAGGAAGAGACGAAAGCGGCCATTGAAAAACTGTGCGGCAATCTGAGAAAAGTCAGTGCAGAGCGGATTCAGGCGGAGCTTGTGAAACTTTTAACATCCCCGCATCCGGAGCGGCTTCGGGAAGCGTGGGAGAGCGGGATTACCCGGGTGGTGCTGCCGGAGTTTGACGCCTGCATGGCGTGCGGGCAGAACAATCCCCATCACATCTATTCCGTGGGGGAGCATACGCTCCATGCGCTGCAGCGGATCGAAGCGGACAAGACCCTGCGCCTGGCCGTGCTGCTCCATGATTTTGGCAAGCCGGAAGTGAAAACCACCGATGAGGCCGGGGTCGATCATTTCAAGAGGCATCAGGAAGCCGGCGGGAAGCTGGCGGAGAAGATACTGAGGCGGCTGAAGTTCGATAACGAGACGATCCGTACGGTGACAAAGCTGGTCTGGTGCCATGATTACCGTCCGGCGCTGACTCCGGCGAGGGTGCGCCGCGCCGTGAACCGGATCGGGGAGGATCTGTTTCCCCTGTATCTGAAAGTACAGCGGGCGGATATTCTGGCGCAGAATCCAAAGACACAGGAGCCGAAGCTTGAGGCGCTTCAGGAAGTCGGGCGGATTTATGAAAAGATTCTTAAGGAAAAGGACTGCATCACCTTAAAACAGCTGGCAGTAAGCGGCAGAGACCTGATGGAAGCAGGCTTCTCTCCGGGGCCGAAGCTGGGGGAGATTCTTCAGGAGCTGCTGGAACGGGTGCTTGAGGATCCGGAGAAGAATCAGAAGGAATGGCTGCTGCAGGAGGCAGTGCGAAAGTACGGAGAATCGGGTGAATGCGGATGGAAGACTGCGGATCCCGAATCGGTGTCCGACGTACAGGGAGATGAGAATGGATTTCTATAAAAGAATGCGTCTGGTCTGCCTTCGGATCCCGGAAGGGAATGTGGCGACCTACGGGCAGATCGCGCTGCTCTGCGGCAGGCCGAGTCACGCCAGACAGACAGGACACGGACTGAAGCTCGGCCTTGCCGGGAATGATATCCCGGCCCACCGGGTGGTGAACGCAAAAGGGGAGTTAAGCGGGGCCGGTTACTTTGAAACGCCGGATCTGCAGAAGCTGCTCCTGCAAAAGGAAGGCGTGGAGACGGTCCGGACCGGAAACGGCTGGAAAGTGGACCTGAAGAAATACAGGTGGAAGAATACCATGGAAGAGGCGGAAGCGCTGGAACGGATCTATGAGGAGCAGCGCATATGAGTCTGATGGAGAAGGCGGGGCAGTCGGGCCCCGCCTTCTCATGAGTTCTCGTTCAGGATGCGGACATGCCGTCTCTGACATACCGGATCAATGCTTCCGCCGCATGGCTCAGATTCTGATTCTTCTTCCAGATCAGGGCATAGGAAACGGTAACAGAAGGGTCTGTGATCCGGCGGATACAGATGGAATCCGGAGTCCGGATATCATTGGCGGAGGCAGGATAGATGGCGATGCCCACGCCCTGTTCCACCAGCATATAGGCGTTCAGCGTATTGGAGATGCGGCAGAGAATATGGGGACGGTTTCCGGAGAGTTCAAACCATCCGGTAATCTCCTGGAGCCTGGAGCGGCGGGAAGGAATGATCAGTTCAAAGGGGGACAGCTTTTCCAGCCGGATGGTGTCACCGTCTTCCAGAGCCAGCGGATGGTCTTTCGGCAGGATGGCTACCCACGGTTCGTCATACACCGGTAAGACGCTCAGTCCTTCCGTGCTGTAGGGCGATGTGATGATTCCGAGGTCACAGAGCCCTTTTGTGACCCGGTCGGTCACTTCGTCGGAACTTCCGTTCCACAGGTCGTACTGTACATGGGGATGAAGTTTGTGAAAGCCGGCGATCCATTCGGAAATCAGGCGCGGCGCATGTCCTTCCACGGAAGCCAGGTACAGCGTTCCCGTAAGTCCGGTATGGAGTTCCCGGATTCCTTCCGCAGAGCGTCTTGCCAGTTCCAGAATCTGGAGGGCGTACTGGGAAAACAGCACGCCCTCCTCTGTGAGTTTCAGCATATGGGGCGTCCGGTGAAAAAGCCGGGCGCCCAGTTCTTTTTCCAGATCCTGGATCTGCCGGCTCAGAGGCGGCTGTGCCATGTGCAGCTTTTCCGCCGCTTTTGTAAAATTCAATTCTTCTGCCACCGCCATAAAATATCGGATATGCCGCAGTTCCATGCCATTTTCCTCCTCTGGCGGGCTGCCTGTAAAAGTGTTTCTGCTCAC
>ERZ778514.2216-NODE-2216-length-12813-cov-3.619298_pt1 | contig 12813 bp, 10 predicted proteins | sample MGYA00510344_ERZ778514 | MGnify/ENA primary metagenome ERZ778514 (study PRJEB29527, sample SAMN07138968) | mouse gut metagenome | material: feces | host: mouse | place: China:Nanjing | collected 2016-01-25 ... | reverse complement strand
TGGGGGAATATACCATGAACATCACAATCAAAAACGAACATGCCGCTGTCACCTGCCAGACACTGGGCGCAGAACTTCTGTCTTACAAGACCGCTGCGGGCAAAGAATACATGTGGCAGAAAGATCCCGCTTACTGGGCCAAGACATCGCCGGTACTCTTTCCGTATATCGGAGCCGTCCCGCAGGCTGTTGTCATTCATGGCAAAGCTTACGACATGCCCCGGCACGGATTTGTCAAAGACGCAGATTTTGAAGTAACCGGACAGGGAGAAGATTATGTGATTCTTACCACACAGACGACAGATTTTACCGCTTCCGTCTTCCCGTATGATTTTACCTTCACTGTAACCTTCCGTCTGAACGGACCAGAACTGTGTGTTACCTATGGAGTAACCAACAAGGGATCTGAAGAAATGCCCTTCCTGATCGGCGGACATCCGGCATTTTTCTGCCCCATGGAAGAAGGGGAACATTTCACCGAATATTTCCTCCATTTCGAAGACGAGGGAGTGGAAGACCTGCATCTTCAGTATCCCATGTTCGATCATGACGCCATTCTCTATGAGAATCTCAGCCATCGTACGGTAAAGCTGATCCACCAGTGCACGGGCAGGGGAATCCGTTTTGATTTCCCGGGATATGAGACCGTCGCTTTCTGGACTCCCATCAAAAAAGACGCCCCCTTCCTCTGCATAGAACCCTGGTGCGGCGGAACCATGGATCAGGTGCCGAACACCCATCTGCTGGAGAAAAAATATGTACAGTGTCTGCCTGCCAAAGAGTCAAGGGACTATTCCTTCTCTTTTCAGCCCTGTTAAATCTCCCTCCGTCTGCCGGACCAGAATACCGCCGGCAGATGAGCGGTTCATGATCTGCAGGAAGCCGGTTCCCCGGATCTTTCTTCCCGTCGCACTGGCAGTCCTGGCGCTTACCCTTTTTGCATATACACAGATGCCGAAGAGCCTGGCCGACTACCGGATCTATGCCACAGCAGAGAAGAGAATCGAGCAGGGAATGCTCTATGATACCCTTTCACAGCTGGAACAGGCAACACAGCGGCATCCGGATTCCACAGATCTGAGCGTCCGTCTCGTAACGCTCTCCATGGACTACGGACGCTATGATTACGCCGCCTACTGCATGAACACCTATCTGGTCGGCAAATCTTTGTCAGACACGGTCTATGGGGATATGATCCATTACCAGAATATACTGAACAGTTATTATGATACGCTGGACGAGCTGCAGAGCATCTTCGATCAGCTGAGCGAAGATACCGATCAGGAACCGGCCGCCGCCATAATCAAAGAAAAGCTGAAGGAACTGGAAAAAAATCCGCAGATGTATCAGCCGCTGATCTGGTATTATCTGGCTCAGTTTTCTGAAGATCCCGAAGAATACAAAACATACCTTCTTCAATGTCTGGAAAAAAATCCCATGGATTTTACTGCCATGGCCGATCTCGGCACAAGACTCAGAAGGGAAGGCGATCTCGACGGAGCGCGCTCTTATTATGAGCAGGTCCTTCATTATGAAAAAGAGGAAGCGCTGGCCTGCAGGGGAATGGCGATCCTCTGTCTGCTGGACGGAAAGATGGAGGAAGCGCTCACTTTCGCCCGGACTGCCTATGAGAGCGACCCGGATGCCGTCTATGTACGAGACACCTGCCTGATTACATTTTTTGAAAACGGCATGACAAAAGAGGCAGAACAGATGAAACAGGAGATGCAGGAAGTCGGCACTCCTGCGGAAGAAGACACCGAAGCACTTCTGAACGGTGAGATCACGCTCAGAGAATACTACATAGAGGAGGATGCTTTATGATCATACCAGGGCTTGGAATCATCATCTCCATGGTCACTTTCCCGGGCATTGCCGTTCATGAATTTGCCCATCAGATTTTCTGCCGGTTCTTACGCATTCCGGTTTTTAAGGTCGTCTATTTCCGCGTGGGAAATCCCTGCGGCTATGTGGAACATGAAGCATCAGACGATCCTCTGAAAATATTCCTTACCTCCACAGGACCGTTCTTCGTCAATACCCTGCTGGGGCTTTTGATTCTGACTCCCGTGGCTGTGCCGATCCTGAAGTTCAAAGAATATACAAACCTTCTGAACCTGCTGCTGGCATGGCTCGGCTTCTCCATCCTGATGCATGCATTTCCAAGTACGGGAGATGCCAGGAATATGGTCGAACAGATTCTGAAAAATCCGGACGTGGGTATTCTTCCGAAGCTTCTGTCCGCACCGGTCATCGCACTGATCTATGCAGGCGCTTTCGGATCTGTCTTCTGGCTGGATCTGGTCTATGCCTCTGCAGTTGCCATGCTGATCCCGAACCTGCTTACGATATGGTAGCCAGGAGCTGCTGTTGCGCGTAAAAAAGGACCGTTGTAAAACGAATCCTGCCTGCGTGCCGCTCAGCTTCTGAAGAAGCAGAACGCGCGAAGCCAGGATGCATTTTACAGCAGTCCTTTGCTCCATATTCTTCTGTATAAACGGCACGGAATTCCTGCACTTACCATGTCTGAATCCATGTGCCGTTTATCCTGTTTCCCGGAACTGTTCATACGCCGGATATATGTATTCAGATCTCATGTATGAAGAGTCCGCTGCGAAGTTTCGGCTCAAACCATGTGGATTTCGGCGGCATCAAAAGTCCCGCATCCGCCACTGCAAATAATTCCCGGATCGATGTTGGATACATGGCAAATGCCACTTCCATATCGCCGTCCGCCCGGCGTTTCAATTCTTCTATTCCGCGGATTCCTCCAACAAAATCGATCCTCTTATCTGTCCGCGGGTCCCGGATCCCAAGAACCGGGCTCAAAAGCTCCCGCTGCAGATATGCCACATCCAGCCCTTCCACCGGATCCTCCCGCATGTATTCCCGGCGCATGATCAGACGAAACCAGTATCCGTGCAGATACATGATAATCTGCCCTTTTCTCTCCGGTTTTGCCGGACCCTCTATGAGAAACGTCTCAAATTTCTCTGAAACCATTCCCAGAAACTGTTCCATGGACAGTCCGTTCAGATCTTTTACGACCCGGTTATAGTCCATGATCATCAGTTCATCGTCCGGAAACAGCACAGACAGGAAATAATTAAAGGCCTCTGTCCCGTCATAGTCCGGATACTGTCTCCTGCGCCTCTGTCCTACCTTTACCGCCGAAGCGGTCCGATGGTGTCCATCCGCTATATAGACATTTCCCACCTGCAAAAATGCCTGCTCCAGCTCTCTTTGGAGCTTTTCGTCCGAAATTTTCCACCCGGCATGGCGGATCCCGTCCTCCGTCTCAAAAGAGAACTCCGGTTCTGACGATTTTACTTCCTGTACAATCTCCCGGATCGAGCCATGGGAACGGTAGGCCAGAAAGATCGGTCCTGTCTGCGCGCTGCATACATCCACATGGCGGATACGGTCCTCTTCCTTCTCTGCCCTGGTATTCTCATGCTTCCGGATCACCTGCTGTTCATAGTCATCAATGGAAGCACATCCCACAATACCGGTCTGAGACCGTCCATCCATTGTCAGTTCATAGATATAATAGACCGGCGACTCCTCCTTTACAAATGAGCCGTCTGCCTGCATTCCCTGCAGGCGTTCTCTCGCCGCCTCGTAGACCTCCTGCGCATACATATCCTGTTCCGGTCCAAATAATGTCTCCGGACGGTCAATGTTCAAAAAAGACAGAGGTTTTCCCTCTACCGCACGTCTTGCTTCTTCTCTGCTGTATACATCATAAGGGAGAGCCGCAATCTTTGACTCCAGCCCCCTGGAAGGATGAACACAGCAGAACGGCTTCACAACTGCCATCTTATCTCATCACCCTAACTTTCAGAACGCCTTGAATCTTTCGTATGGTATCGATCGAAGCTTCGTCTGCCTTATTCGCCAGATCCATGATCACATAACCATACTCTCCTCTGGTTACATTGCTCATTCTTTCGATATTGATGCCCAGATCCCCGAACGTTGCCGTGAATTTGGTCAGCATGTTCGGTATGTTCCGGTGAATAATCGTGACACGCATGGCATATTTACAGACCCCCATGTCACAGTTTGGATAATTTACGGAATTGTGGATATTCCCGTTTTCCAGATAGTCCTTGATCTCCTTTACCGCCATAATCGCACAGTTGTCTTCCGACTCTTCTGTAGATGCTCCCAGATGGGGAATCACAATGGCATTCTTCATGGATGCAATATCCGAGGTCGGAAAATCTGTTACATATTTCCGGATCCGGTTGGTCCGAAGCGCTTCCACGATCGCTTTCTGATCCACCAGCGGTCCTCTGGCAAAATTCAGGACGACCACACTGTTCTTCATCTGTGCAATGGCAGAAGAACCGATCATTCCCTTTGTGCTCTCCATCAGAGGGACATGAATCGTAATATAATCACATTCCCGGTAGATATCATTTACATCCGTAATGTGTTTGACGTCTCTGGAAAGGTTCCATGCGGCATTCACAGAAATATAGGGATCGTATCCGTACACTTCCATGCCCAGCGCCGCTGCTGCATTGGCCACCAGGATCCCGATGGCACCAAGTCCGACCACTCCAAGTTTCTTTCCCATAATCTCATTGCCCGCAAATGCCTTCTTCTGCTTCTCCGCAAGCTGCGGCAGCTCCTCATTCTGACGTTCAGAGCGTACCCAGTGAAGGCCGCCGACAATGTCTCTGGATGCCAGAAGCATCCCTGCCAGCACCAGCTCCTTGACTCCGTTGGCATTGGCGCCCGGAGTATTGAAAACAGCGATTCCCTGCTCGGAACATTTCCCAAGGGGAATGTTGTTGACACCCGCTCCGGCTCTTCCGATCACACATACACTTTCCGGAAGTTCCATGTCGTGCATTGCTGCACTCCGCACCAGCACCGCGTCCGCATTCGCGATATTATCCGTCCTGGCATAATTGCCGTCAAAATTCTTCAGTCCAACCTCCGCGATGGGATTCAGACAATGATACTGATACATAGTTTTAACTGTTCTCCTCTTCGAATTTTTTCATAAATGCAACCAGCGCTTCCACGCCTTCTTTCGGCATTGCGTTGTAGATGCTTGCACGCATGCCGCCCACACTCCTGTGGCCTTTCAGGTTTACAAACCCTGCGGCATCGGCCTCCCTGACAAATCTGGCATCCATCTCCTTATCTCCGGTCACAAAAGGAACATTCATAAGTGAACGGTCTTCTTTCCTCACCGTTCCCCTGAAAAGTCTGCTGCTGTCCAGACAGTCATAGAGAATCCTGGCCTTTTCCTCATTCTTCTGCTTCATCACCTCCAGTCCGCCCATCTTCTTCAGCCATTGGAATACTTTTCCGCAGGCATAGATACAGAAGCAGTTTGGTGTATTGTAAAGAGAACCTGCATCTGCCTGCGTCTTATACTTCATGATGGTCGGCGTTCCCGGAAGTACTTCATCCGTAATCAGATCGTCCCGGACTACCGCGATCACCATACCCGCCGGTCCGATATTTTTCTGAACACCGCCATACATCACCGCATAGTTTGACACATCTACCGGTTCTGACAGAAAGCAGGAAGACACATCGGACACCAGGTCCTTCCCTTTTGTATCAGGAAGCGTATGAAACTTCGTTCCATAGATCGTGTTATTTTCACAAATATAGACATAATCCGCATGCTCACTGACGGGGAGATCCGTACAGTCCGGAATATAAGAATAAATCTTATCTTCACTGGAAGCGATCTTGTTGGCCGTTCCATACAACTTTGCCTCTTCATATGCACGCTTCGACCACTGTCCGGTCACAATGTAATCTGCCACCCGGTTTTTCATCAGGTTCATGGGAACTGCTGAAAACTGCAGATGTGCTCCTCCCTGAAGAAACAGTACTTTATAGTGATCCGGAACCTTCAAAAGCTCCCGAAAATCCTGTTCCGCCGTCTGAATGATCTCCTCAAACGGCTTCGAGCGGTGACTCATCTCCATCACAGACATCCCCGTACCGCGATAGTCCATCATCTCCTCCGCAATTTCCTGCAGCACCTCTTCAGGCAGCACCGCAGGCCCCGCTGAAAAATTATAGACTCTTTTCATAACTCCATATCCTCTCTTGCAGGCACACAGAGGGATGCTACACTCGCCCTTCCAAATCACCCACAGCGCTTGAATAAAACTCCTATCAAGTATTGCCAGGCATCGGAAATGAACATAATGTAACATCCCCCGGTAATGTCATTTCTGCCTTTTATTTTTTTATATTATAGTACACTTTCTTGACAAAATCAATATTGAAACACAATCCTTCTGCCCGAAACTCTGTCGGTGGGTTACTGTTCAGAGGCCTGCCGGTGTTCAGCCTGCCTTGGGTATCTGTTCCTGAAAGACCCATTGAAGGGCGCCGGTCCTGAGGCGCGTCTTTTGCGCCCTTAGTACCGCTGCTGCCCTTCACTAAGCGCAGGCGGAATTTGCGATGAAGGGGGACCCACGCAGTGGGGAGAGTCCTGATCGCCTGTCTGGAAGGAACAGACACCCATGGCAGGCGTCCCGGGCAGCCAAAGTTTGAACAGTAACCTGTCAGGGACTGCCTTTACAGGTCATCCTGGTCAAATGCATTTTCGATGGACGCTCCTGCCGGCACCATCGGAAATACCTTGTCATCACAGTCGAGCTGGCAGTCCAGAAGCACAGGCCCTCTGCATGCAAATGCTTCCTGCAGCGCCGGTGCAAATTCTTCTTTTTTCGTCACACGGATTCCCTTACAGCCAAGCGCCTCCGCCACTTTGACAAAATCCACGCGGTCATTCAGGATCGTTGCCGAATACCGGCGGTCGTAGAACAGCTCCTGCCACTGATGCACCATTCCAAGCATGTGGTTGTTGAATACAATCTCCACAACCGGAATCTGATAACGGGATGCCGTAGCCAGCTCATTCATGTTCATACGGAAGCAGCCGTCTCCCGCAATATTGATCACCCGTTTTTCCGGCATTGCGACTTTTGCCCCCATGGCGGCTCCAAGGCCGTAACCCATGGTTCCAAGGCCGCCGGAGCTGATAAAGGTACGCGGCCTGCTGTATTTATAATACTGAGCCGCCCACATCTGATGCTGCCCCACTTCCGTACAGATGATCGCATCACCTCTGGTCGCTTTATAGATCTCCTCCATGATAAACGGACCCGTCAGACCTTCTTCGCTGTATTTCAGCGGAAACCGCTCCTTCAGTTCGTCGATATATGCAATCCATTCCCTGTGATCCTTTGCCTCCAGCCTCGGATTCAGTTTTTTCAGTACCTCCCGGACATCTCCGATCACGCTGGCAGAAACCAGAATATTTTTATTGATCTCCGCCGGATCAATATCAATCTGAAGGATCTTCGCATGAGAAGCAAAACGGGAGGCGTCGCCAAATACCCGGTCGCTGAAGCGGGATCCGACCGTGATCAGAAGGTCGCACTTCGACACGCCGAAATTTGCATATTTGGTGCCGTGCATGCCGAGCATGCCCGCATACAGCGGATGCTCGCCGCTGAAGGCGCCTTTTCCCATCAGCGTATCACATACGGGCGCATTTACCTTTTTCACGAATTCCAGAAGTTCCCCGGAAGCATTGGATGCGATTGCGCCGCCGCCCACAAAGATCATGGGTTTTTCCGCCTCTGAAATCATCCGCACCGCCTGTTCCAGATCCTCTTCCCTGATCGTGGAATTGTCCGGCTCTGCCTGTTTTGGCCGCTCTTCTGTATATTCTGTTTTATTCGCAGTTACGTCCTTGGTAATGTCCACAAGAACCGGACCCGGACGGCCGGATTTGGCGATCCGGAATGCCCGGCGAATGGCTCCTGCCAGATCCTCTACGTCTTTTACAATAAAACTGTATTTTGTCACAGGCATCGTAATGCCCATGATATCGATCTCCTGAAAGCTGTCCTTTCCCAGAAGCGGCGTCCCCACATTACAGGTAATTGCAACTACCGGAATCGAGTCCATATAGGCAGTTGCAATTCCCGTTACCAGATTCGTCGCACCGGGACCGGAAGTTGCAAAACAGACCCCGACTTTTCCGGTTGCGCGCGCATAACCGTCTGCCGCATGAGAAGCCCCCTGCTCATGGGAGGTCAGTATATGACGGATCTCCTTATGCCCGTACAATGCATCATAAATATTCAGGATCGCTCCGCCCGGATATCCGAACACGGTGTCCACACCCTGTTCTTTTAAACAGGCAATGACGATCTCTGCTCCTGATAAAACCATATCGTTCTCCTTATTCACAGTTCTGCATCCGGACCTTCCCCTGCCTGTATGACAGGCTTCCGGCGGATGCTGTTATTTCTGTCTGCCAGCCGCGTCCAGAAGTGCCCGGTTATGGAGGTCCGGCAGATGCTGTTATTCTGTCTGCATACGGTCTGAAGATCATCTCTGAAGTTCCAGAATCGCTCCTCTGTTGCCGGAGGTCACCATAGAGGCATACCGTGCGAGATATCCGGTCGTCACCTTCGGTTCCTTTGGCTGCCATTCTGCGCGTCTTTTTTCCATCTCTTCTGCGGAAATATCCACATCCAGCCGGTTCTTTGGAATATCGATCCTGATGATGTCGCCTTCCCTTACCAGCGCGATCGGCCCGCCGACTGCGGCCTCCGGAGATACATGTCCGATGGATGCCCCGCGGCTGGCGCCGCTGAAACGGCCGTCTGTAATCAGCGCCACGGAAGAGCCCAGTCCCATGCCGGCGATGGCTGAAGTCGGATTCAGCATCTCTCTCATACCCGGGCCTCCCTTGGGGCCTTCGTAGCGAATCACCACCACGTCGCCTGCCACGATTCTGCCGCCCTTGATCGCATCGATGGCATCCTCTTCACAGTCAAATACCCGGGCCGGTCCCTCATGCACCAGCATCTCCGGAGCCACTGCAGAGCGTTTCACCACGCCGCTGTCCGGAGCAAGATTTCCTTTCAGGATTGCAATTCCGCCGGTGGTACTGTATGGATTCTCCACCGGACGGATCACTTCCGGATTCCTGTTGCTGCAGGAAGCAATATTTTCCCCCACTGTCCTTCCGGTTACGGTCATGCAGTCCAGATTCAAAAGATTCTTTTTCGACAGTTCATTCATAACTGCATAGACGCCGCCTGCCTCATTCAGATCCTCCATATACGTGGGGCCTGCCGGGGCGAGATGACACAGATTCGGAGTTCTTGCGCTGACCTCATTGGCAATGTCCACATTCAGTTCCACGCCGGCTTCATGGGCGATCGCCGGAAGGTGAAGCATGCTGTTGGTGGAGCAGCCCAGCGCCATGTCAACCGCAAGCGCATTCATAAATGCCTTTTCCGTCATAATATCGCAGGGACGGATGTTCTGTTTGAGCATCTCCATCACCTGCATGCCTGCTTTTTTCGCCAGCCTGATCCGCTCGGAATAGACGGCCGGGATCGTTCCGTTGCCCGGAAGCCCCATTCCAAGCACTTCTGTCAGACAGTTCATACTGTTTGCCGTATACATGCCGGAGCAGGAACCGCAGGTGGGACATACTTTATTTTCAAATTCCTTAACATCCGCTTCGGTCATCGTCCCTGCCGCATAAGACCCTACTGCCTCAAACATGCTGGAGAGACTTCTCTTCTCCCCTTTTACCCGGCCTGCCAGCATGGGACCGCCGCTGACAAATACCGTCGGTATGTTGACTCTTGCCGCCGCCATCAGAAGACCGGGGACGTTTTTGTCACAGTTCGGTACCATAACCAGTGCATCAAACTGATGCGCCATCGCCATGGCCTCCGTGGAATCCGCAATCAGATCTCTCGTCACCAGAGAATATTTCATACCGATATGTCCCATGGCAATGCCGTCGCATACGGCGACGGCCGGAAATACAATGGGAGTTCCCCCTGCCATGGAGACTCCAAGTTTGACTGCCTCCACAATCTTGTCCAGGTTCATATGACCTGGAACGATCTCATTGTAGGAGCTTACAATGCCCACCAGCGGCCGGTTCATCTCTTCTTCGGTCAGCCCCAGCGCATGGAACAGCGATCGGTGGGGAGCCTGCTGCATTCCTTTTGTTACTGCATCACTTCTCATTGTGTGATTCCTCCTGGTTGTAATTTTATGTGTCTGCACGAATCCTTCCTGTCAAATCCTGTCTGCGATCAGATCACCCATCTGAGTGGTAGTTGTGTAAGTACAGCCTTCCGACAGGATATCCCCCGTACGGAAGCCCTCCTTCAGAACTTGGCGGACAGCGGCCTCAACGGCATCCGCTTCCCGATCCAGATCAAAGGTATAACGGAGCATCATGGCCGCTGACAGAATCGTAGCGATGGGATTCGCCCTGTCCTGCCCGGCAATATCCGGAGCGGAGCCGTGGCTTGGCTCATACAGTCCGAACTTCGTATCGTTTAAGCTGGCGCTGGAAAGCATGCCGATGGAACCGGTCACCATGGACGCCTCGTCGGACAGGATATCACCGAACATATTTTCGGTCAGAATCACATCAAACTGCGCCGGATGCAAGACCAGCTGCATGGCGCAGTTGTCCACATACATATGGGAAAGTTCCACTTCCGGATAATCCTCTGCCACTTCCTCCACGATCCTTCTCCAGAGTCTGGAGGAATCCAGAACATTGGCCTTGTCCACACTGCATACCTTTTTCCTTCTCTTCATGGCAATGTCGAATGCCCGCTTTGCAATCCGGCGGATCTCATGTTCATTATAGGAAAGGGTATCGACTGCCGTCAGCACTCCGTCCACCTCTTCCGTCTTTCTTGCACCAAAATACAGACCGCCCGTCAGTTCTCTCATAATCAGCATGTCAAATCCGGCAGCGCTGATGTCCTCCCGCAGCGGACACGCTGCCCGAAGTTCCTCATAGAGATATGCAGGCCTTAGATTGGCAAACAGATTCAATGCCTTACGAATGCCCAGAAGCCCTGCCTCCGGTCTTCTGGACGGTTCCAGCTGATACCATGGGGACGTCTTTGCATCCCCGCCGATGGACCCCATCAGTACGGCATCACAGGCCTTCGCCTGTTCAATCGTCTCCTCTGTCAAAGGCACGCCATGCACATCGATGGACGCCCCGCCCAGCAGAAGTTCTTTATAGACAAAACTGTGGCCGTATCTCTCAGCCACCCGGTCCAGTACCTTTCTCGCTTCTCTTACGATCTCCGGTCCGATTCCGTCACCGGAGATAACTCCTATTCTGCAATTCATCCTTTTCTCCTCCCGGCATCAAATATTCAGTTCTGCAGCAGTCCCTGTCACAGAAAAAGGCGGAAGTATCCTTCCGCCCCGCTTACACCCTTGCCTGGTTCTGTTTTTCCACTTCCTGGATGGCTGCTTTCTTCATGGGAATACGGCAGTTGCGGTTGCTTCCGAACTCTACAATTACGTCTTCATCTGTAATATCAATCAAGACCCCGTAAAAACCGCTGGTCGTTACCACCACATCTCCTACTTCAAGCGAAGCAAGCATGGCTGCAAGCCTCTTCTGTTCTTTCTTCTGAGGCCTCAGCATCATAAAATACATCATAACCCAGACTACTCCACATACGACAAGCATGGAGACCATGCCGCTGCCTGTACTCGTCAATAACATATCGTTTCCTCCTGAAAAATAACTTAATGTCTATTGTACACAATATTCCCACGCAGGGCAAGCACTTTTTTGCCCCCTGAGCATTCCTGTTCTATTTTTTCTCCATCCCGGAAAGCTTCCTTTTTTTGTATTCCTGATAGGTTCCGGCTTCGATCGCTTCCCGGATCTCCTCCATCATATGGTTGTAAAAATACAGATTGTGGAGCACGCAAAGGCGCATCCCCAGCATCTCCTTCGCCTTCAGAAGATGCCGGATATATGCTCTGCTGTACCGCCTGCACGCAGGACATTTACAGCCTTCTTCAATGGGTCTTTCATCCAGCTCATACTGTGCATTGAACAGATTCCGCTTTCCCTGATTCGTATAGACATGACCGTGCCTTCCATTCCGGCCCGGATACACACAGTCAAAAAAGTCCACACCCCTTTCCACTGCTTCCAGAATATTTGCCGGTGTCCCGACTCCCATCAGGTAGGTTGGTTTTTCCACCGGAAGGTGCGGGATCACGGCTTCAATGATCTGATACATCTCCTCATGCGTCTCCCCCACTGCCAGACCGCCGATCGCATATCCCGGCAGATCCATCTGGGCGATCCTTTTCGCATGATCGATCCGGATATCCTCATACACCGCTCCCTGGTTAATTCCAAAGAGAAGCTGTTCTTTGTTGATCGTATCCTCCAGGCTGTTCAGCCTTGTCATCTCTGCCCTGCATCGCTCCAGCCACCGTGTGGTACGCTCTACCGAAGCCTGCACATAGCTCCTGTCCGCCCTGCTCGGCGCGCACTCATCAAATGCCATGGCGATCGTGGAGGCCAGACTGGACTGGATCTGCATGCTCTCCTCCGGTCCCATGAAGATTTTCTTCCCGTCTACATGAGAGTGAAAACACACGCCCTCCTCCCTGATCTTCCTGAGCCCTGCCAGGGAGAATACCTGAAATCCGCCGGAATCCGTAAGGATGGGCCGGTCCCACGACATGAATTTATGCAGTCCGCCCATCTTCTTCACGACCTGGTCTCCCGGACGCACATGCAGATGATAGGTATTGGACAGTTCTACCTGTGTTCCGATGGCCTCCAGATCCTCTGTCGATACAGCTCCCTTGATCGCAGCAGCAGTTCCCACGTTCATAAATACCGGGGTCTGTATCACTCCGTGAACGGTATGAAACTCTCCGCGTTTTGCGTTTCCGTCTTTTTTTATCAGTTTATACATCCTGCACCTCATTGTC
>ERZ778514.2210-NODE-2210-length-12838-cov-6.704921_pt1 | contig 12838 bp, 13 predicted proteins | sample MGYA00510344_ERZ778514 | MGnify/ENA primary metagenome ERZ778514 (study PRJEB29527, sample SAMN07138968) | mouse gut metagenome | material: feces | host: mouse | place: China:Nanjing | collected 2016-01-25 ... | reverse complement strand
GGCGAGAGGCGGGTTGGAAAAAGAAAGGGGGAGGGGGGGGTATTATAGACATGGATGAAGCTATGAGGAAAGGAGAGAATTATGAAGTTACAAAAAAAAGCAGGTCTGCGGATAGTTTTGACAATCTGTATTCTGGCGGGGCTCTGTCTGGCGGCCCGTCCGATAAGAGCCGAAGCTGCCGCGTACAAGAGAGTTGCCCAATATTGGGAAGAGAATGAACGGAATAAAGCAGGAGGGTATTATCTTTGGAACTCCAAAGGCAGGATTTATGCTTCCAAATCGAAGACGGGAGCAGGAAAGGCAATTGCCAAAGCTTCTAAGGGAGGACAGATTTTAGGAGCATTATCCGACGGTTCCGCAGTTTATTATGAGGAAAGCCGTTCAAATTCAAAATATCTGTATATTTATTCTGTAAAAATCAACGGGAAGAACCGTAAGCTCATTGGTAAAGTGAAAGAGGGAGCCTATATTAATGCCTACTACAACGGGAATTTATATGTTCCGGGCGGTCTTGCTTCTGCCGGCAAGCATACTTATCGCTTGAATGTAAAAACGAAAAAGGTAAAATGTATTATAAAAAATGCAGTTCCATTTGAACAATATAAGCAATATATGCTATTTTGCGATAACCAGTTGGGCGGCAAAGCATATATCTATAACTGCAAGACCGGAAAGTTTATTAAATTCAGCAATAAATGTATGTGCGGCCTGAATTTTTCTGCAGGGAAGGTATATTATGCAGAAAAAGTCAATAATACGTCTGTGAGAATCATGAGCTGCAGCATAAATGGAAAGAATAAAAGGACTCTTGTGAAAAAACTTTCTGCGGATCCATATAACGTAAGGAAAATCACTTCCAGATATGTGTATTATATAAAATATAAGGGGAATAATTACAAATGCTATCGTTATGATATGAAAATGAAATCATCAAAGGAAATCAGTGAAAAAACTTACTTGAAAATTGTGTCAGGATAAGAAGAATCCCTCTGGAAAAAGATGCGCAAATGCACCTGATTCCAGAGGGGTTTTATTGAGTCTAAAAAGCAGCTGTCTTGAAATATTATTTTCAGACAGCGCCTTGCAGTAATTTATTATTCGGCAATGTCATCTGTGCCGTTATCTGCAGTATCTGTATTGTCTGAATTATCGTCATCGTCGGCATCGCCGTCATGCCCGTTTTGCAATGGATCATCATCGTCAGCATCGCCGTCGTGCCCGTTTTGCAATGGATCATCGTCATCTGCGCTGATCGGAGCTTCCGGGTCGTCAGAATTGTTATCAAGTGTTTCCGGGGTATCTTCGCTTTGAGGCGCTATGGAGTCTTCCGGTGCGGACTCATCAGATTCACTTTCGGGTGCAGTTTCATCCTCTGAAGCATCCTCCGTTTCATTTCCTCCGAAAATACCCTTGAAGAAATTAGCGACTTTATCAAAGAATCCGTCCTCTTTGTCGGAGTTCATCTTGTCTTTCATTTCATCTAAAGTACTGTCAACTACTGCATTATCGCCAAGAATATTGTCATTCGTACTATTGATGATACCGCCCTTGTCGTCCCCACCGCCAAAGAATCCGGTGAATGTGCTGACAAGCTTTGAGAAAAAGCCTTCTTCTTTTCCACCCAGATTATCCAGTGTCTCTTTCAATGCCTTTACATCGTAATCATATTGAGCGATGTTCTGCATGAGGGAAACGATCTGCGCAATCTGCTCATCTGTCAGGTCAACGCCTGCTTTTTTCGCAGCAGAGTTGATGGTATCTGTAATTTCGCCTTCGTCGCTAAGGCCTTCTTCGATGACTTCCTGCTTTACCTGATTCATCAGATCAGAAGCTTCCTGCTGTCCAATTTCGTCAGCGAGTTCGCCGGTAGTGACAAGCTCTTCTGTCGCCGCTGCCTTCTGGTCTTCACTTAATTCCTCGCCGCTGGCAGATTCATAAGCCATCATAATACCTGTCAAGGCGCCCGTTCCGGACACCTCGGTCGGAGAGGCGGCAACGACGTTGCAATTCTCCACGCCGGATGTGAGAAGAGTGCTGGCGATCATAGAACTTGTTACAAATGTAAGATTCGCAACCTTTACCTGAATCCCGCCATCATCCGTTGGCTCTACATAAGAACAGCTAAAGGTTTTCTTCCCGATCTGAGCTTCGGAGGCAATGCCTTCCATATATTTGCGTTCGTCTTGATTGGTTACTTCAATCGTATCAACTTCATCAGCAGTTGTCCCGAAATATTCGTACATAGAAGCCTTCTGTTTGTCTGACAGATTGGCTCCAAGTGTAACAACTTTTGAATTGTCGGCTCTTGCTACCATTGGCAGGCTTGCGCATACCATAGCGGCTGCGACAAAAACGGGTAAGGTCCGTTTGATGCAGCGCAAGGTGCGCTGCGGTACTTTCATCTGAAATTTTTCCATATTACAACTCCCCTTTATTAATAGTACTTTTATAGTTATTCTTTCATAATATATCACAGGGATACTGATTTGAAAAGAAAAACCATCTTAACAATTTCTGAATATTTTTTGTAGATGTCTCTCAAAAGTGGTGTCTTCCATTACTCCCTGCAGTTCTCCAAGCAGCCTTCCTTTTTGAAAAAAGGCAAAGGTAGGAACGATGGATGCGTCATATCTGTCGGCCAGCCCCGGTGATTCCTCCACCTCAACTTCGCAGAACCGGATACGGTCTTTGTATACTGGTTCTATATCTTCTACGAGCGGCTTCATCATAGCGCATTTGCCGCACCACGCAGCATAAAACATGACGACAACGGGCAATGAGCTGGTCTTTATTTCCGTTACAAAATTATTTGCTGTCAAATGGAGCATGTATCTCAACCTTTCTTATTTGTTCCGGAAGTTTATATTTGAATTTAATATCTCACAGACTTCACGGAGAGAATTATAGATACAGCAGGATATTCTGCTCCGGTGTTTTTTGAAATAGGCAGATTTATAACGTTTTCTGCGCCACTGTTTTACAAATCCGAGTTTCATAAAAGCCTCCGGAATCATTTATTCCCTATTAGTATATGATACTAAAGGCCAAAAGGTCCTGCGATTCATGCTCGCATGAATAAGCAAGACCTTGGGGCCTGCCAAACATGAGAAAGGAGCCTTGTCCAAGGCGGATTTCGAATGTTTTAGAATTGCGGGAGCACGAAGTGCGGAACAATTCGTAGTATCATAAGCAGCCAGAATAAAAGGTCCTGCGATTCATGCTCGCATGAATAAGCAAGACCTTGGGCTTCGCACTGCAATTAATTTGCAGATTGGATTTCCGAGGGAAGAGAATTTCGCTTCGTATTCCGTCATAATATTGCCGCTGTTCATCGAGGTGTCGTGATGCAGATCATAAGTGCAGGCGGCAATCTCCCACATGTCAGAGCTTTCAAGCTGTTCTATGGAGAAATCAAAAAGTTCCCGATTATCAGTTTTAAATTCAATTCGTCCCTCCGGCGCCAGAATGGTATCGTAGCGGGCAAAGTATTCCTTTGAGGTAAGCCTTCTTCTGGCATGGCGTGCCTTTGGCCATGGATCAGAGAAATTCAGGTAAATGCGGGATATCTCATTGTCCGCGAAGATTTGGGATATCTCGCGGGCATCGATACAGAGAAAACGCAGGTTTTCAGTGACCCTTGTGCAGACGGCGGTTTCATCCAGCTTTTCAACAGCTCTAAGTAGTACGCTGGAATACCGCTCGATACCGATATAGTTTATCTGGGGATTCTGTGCGGCATTAGTCAGAAGAAACTGTCCCTTTCCCATGCCGATCTCGATATGTATGGGATGTTCATTCCGGAAAATGCAGTCGTTCCATTTCCCACGGTATTCGCAGGGATTTTTAATAACGAAGGGGCTGGAATTTAAGACATGCTCAGCCCTTGGGATATTTCTAAGTCTCATAAAAATACGGCTCTCTTTCATAATATTAGTATGGATATTATATGCGATAAGGCGGTAGTTGGCAATATGCTTTAAAAGCAAAAAGGAAGGAGAAAAACAGCGCCTGTAAAAAGGCACAAAATCATATAAAATAAATAAAAAATTTATTAAATTTTACTATGGAAATTTGCGAAAAAAGGTGTATTATGTAAAGCGAAGGTTTTTAACCATTTATACATAATAAATGAAAGTGGATGGGGGTGTAGTATGGACTCGATTATTAAGAGACTTGCAGAGATTGAGGAGACAGCAGTGGCGATCGTTGACAATGCTGAAAAGCAGAAGTTCGAGGAAGAAAAAAAGATTCAGGCTGAAAGAGATGAATTTGACCGGAAGCTTAATGAGGAAGTGAATCAGCGGTTAGAGACCATCCGTGCAGAAGGAAATAAGAAGATGGAGCAGGTGCTTGATGAAGAAAGAAAGAAGCATCGGAATACGATTGACAATCTGGAAGCTGAATTTGCAGAGCACCATACAGAATATGCGAAAGAAATATTGAAGCAGATATTAGAGGTGTAAGCGTATGGGTAATCTTAGGACGTATAGCGGCATTACCACAAAGATACGTGCCATGCAGGCAAAGCTTCTGACAGAAGCGGATTACGAGAATATCGCGAATCTTAAGACTGTTCCGGAAGTGATCGAATATCTGAAGGAAAAGCCCGCATATACGAAATATATTAATCGGATGGATACGTCACTTTACCACAGAGGGGATGTGGAGAAGGTTCTGACACAATCGTTTTATGATGATTATACAAGAATTTTCCGGTTTGTGGGTATGGAGCAGAAGAAGTTCCTGAAAGCATACTGGAAAAGATATGAGATAGATTTGATCAATTACTGTCTTAGGATCGTATTTAACCACTATGATGTTCCGTTCGATATTGATTATAAAAAAGAGATTTTTGACAAATATTCTCAGTTATCGGTTAGCAAGCTTGTATTGTCAAAGAATGTTGAAGAGCTGATCGATAATCTGAAAGGCACGGAATATTATTCTCCGCTTCAGACGTTGCGGGAATCGGGTGCGGCCACTCTATATGATTATGACCTGACTTTGGAATTATATTATTTTTCTGTGATGTGGAAAGAGGAGAAGCGCCTTCTTAAGGGTAAAGAGAGAGACATTTTCATCAAAGATTATGGCATGAGGATCGATCTTACGAATATACGATGGATCTACCGGGCTAAGAAATATTATAATATGCTTCCGCCGGATATTTATATGATGATGATCCCGATTCAGTATCGGTTCAGTAAGGAAGAGTTTAAAGCAATGGTGGAAGCTCCGACTGTTGAAGAATTTATAAAGCAGGTAGGACTTACAAGATATGGGAATAAGCTCACGTTTGAAGAAGGCCACATGTTAGAGCAGCAGTCCAGAGAGATACTGAAAGCGGCTTATCTGTCTGACAGACGGCACAATCCTTATTCGGTGGCAACGATGAATGCATATCTGTTTTTAAAAGAGGAAGAGATAAGGAAAATAGTAAGTGCGCTTGAATGTATTCGCTACGGCTTATCATCTAGAGACATATTAGGATACTTAGGAGGTGTGATTTAATGATTGTAAAGATGAAGTTTCTTAGCATCAGCGGCCCAAGGACAGACATCGACCGCGTATGCGATGTATATTTATCTAAATATGCAATGCAGCTTGAAAATGCGATTACAGAGCTTCGGACAACAGACAATCTTCTCCCGTTTGTTGAGGTGAATCCATACAAAGAGCCGCTGGCAAGAACGGAGCAGTTTGTATCGATTCTGGAGGGAGGGGGCTACGATGTAGACCGTACGCTTTCAAAGGAGGATATGCTGGCGCTTGTCCGTGACATTAACAGCAGTTATGTGGATTTGCAGGAGAAAAAGGAACTGTTGAAGAAGAAAAAGGATCTGCTGACAGAGAAATTCAGTGTTTTGGAACCGTTTGGTTCCATGAAGCTGGAGCTGCAGAAGGTTCTGCATTACAAATATATGCAGGTGCGGTTCGGAAGGATGGCGGTAGATTACTACCAGCGGCTGGGAAAGTACCTGTATGATGATCTGGATGCTGTCTTTATTGAAGCGGCACAGAACGACAATTATGTGTACGGCTGTTATTTTGCGGCGAATGCAGATGTGGGCAAAGCAGATTCGATCTTCCGGTCCCTTCATTTTGAGAGAATCAGGATACCGATGGAATATATCGGTACGCCGCAGGAGGCATGTACGAATCTGCAGAATGATATAAAAGAGACGACAAAAAGAATTGAGGCTGCCAAAGACAAGATCAAGAAGCTGATGACAGATCATGCTCCGCAGCTTTTAGGGACGCAGAAACGTCTGCAGGAGCTGGCCAATAACTTTGATGTTCGAAGGTCCGCCGCAAGGATCAGCAACGACGAGCAGGAGGATAATTATATTCTCTGCGGCTGGATGAGCGAGGAGAATGTAGAGAAATTCCTGAAAGAAACAAAGAATGATGACAAGGTATTCATCATGGTGGAGGAAGACAGAGAGAAGTTTTTTGGGGAGCCGCCGACAGAGCTTAAAAATCCGAAGCTTTTCAAGCCTTTCGAGATGTTTATCCGGATGTATGGACTTCCTGCTCACAATGAGATGGATCCGACAATTTTTGTGGCGCTGACATACACATTTATATTCGGCGCGATGTTCGGAGATGTGGGACAGGGACTTTGCCTGTTTGCAGGGGGAGGATTATTATACCTTACGAAAAAGATGAACCTTGCAGGGATTATATCAGTGGCCGGATTGTTTTCCACATTTTTCGGCTTTATGTTCGGAAGTATCTTTGGATTTGAAGATGTCATAGAGGCGCATTGGCTGAGACCGACAGAGGCGATGACGAACCTGCCGTTTATCGGACAGCTCAATACAGTGTTTGTAATAGCGATTGCATTCGGTATGGGGCTTAATATACTGGTTATGATCTTCCAGATCATTAATGCCGTGCGCGCCCGTGATACAGGCAATATATGGTTCTCCCATAATGGAATTGCGGGACTTGTGTTCTATGGATTTTTGATTGCTACGATTGTGTTGTTTATGACAGGGCATAAGATGCCGGGCAATATCATGTTAGTTTTGTTTCTGGGCGTACCGGTATTATTGTTCCTGTTTAAAGAGCCTCTTACCAATCTGGTGGAGAGAAATCACAAGAAGATGGAAGAGAGCAGGGGGATGTTTCTGATACAGGGATTTTTCGAGTTGTTTGAGACGATGTTAAGCTATTTTTCTAACACAATTTCGTATGTGCGTATCGGCGCGTTTGCTGTCAGCCATGCGGCTATGATGGAGGTAGTGCTGATGCTTTCGGGGGCAACGGCGGGACATACGAACTGGATTGGAGTTATTATCGGAAATATCATTGTATGCGCTCTGGAAGGATTAGTTGTAGGGATACAGGTGCTGAGACTTGAATATTACGAACTGTTCAGCCGCTTCTACAATGGTTCCGGACGAGAGTTTAAACCATTTAACAATCAGAGCAAAGAATAGGTATGAGAAAGACGTAGGAGTCAAATATAAGGAGGATTAAGATCATGACACTGACAGTAAAATTTTTATTAATTGCAGCTTTAATACTTAGCATTATTATTCCATTCGGTTATTTCCTGATCGGAGAAAAGAATAAAAAGCGTTATAAAATGACGCTGGCAACAAATGTGTTTTTCTTCTTCGGCGCATTTTTGGTTGCAGGGATCATGCTGTTTACAGGCGCTCCGGTGCAGGCGGCAGAGGCGGCGGGAGCCGCGTCTAATGCTACTGGCTTTGGATACCTGGCAGCAGCGCTTTCAACGGGACTTTCCTGTGTGGGCGGCGGTATTGCCGTAGCAAGTGCGGCAAGCGCTGCGCTCGGTGCGATCAGTGAAGATCCAAGTGCACTTGGTAAATCTTTGATATTTGTAGGTCTTGCAGAAGGTGTATGTCTGTACGGACTTATCATTTCTTTCATGATTATAGGTAGGTTGTAGAATGAGAATGTATCTGATTAGTGATAATGTCGATACACTGACGGGAATGCGTCTTGCAGGAGTTGACGGCGTGGTCGTACACGAAAGGGAGGAGCTTAGAAAGGCGATTGAGACAGCAATGGATGATAAAAATGTAGGAATCATCCTGCTGACCGAGAAGTTTGGAAGAGAGTTTCCTGATCTTCTTGATGAGATAAAGCTTGAGAGAGCTTTTCCGTTGTTGATTGAGATTCCTGACAGACACGGTACCGGCCGTAAGAAAGATTTTATCACGTCTTATGTAAATGAAGCTATCGGATTAAAACTGTAAAAAAGAGGGTGACACGCGTGACTATAGAAGAAAAAATAGCGCGTCTGCAGTCGTCTGCTATGACAGAAGCCAGAGCGCAGGGCAATGCGATCATCTGGCAGCATAAGAAAGCTCTGATGACGATATATGAACAGCATGTAGAAGAAGCGAAGAGACAGGCGGAGATCAGAATCAAAGCGGAGCAGACGAATATCAGACATCAGCTTAATATGTCTGCATCCAAAGCGCAGCTTGATATAAAGCAGGAATTTGGAAAGACGCAAAAGAGGCTGAAAAAGCAATTATTCAAGGAAGTAGAAGAGATACTTCAAGATTATATGAAAACAGAAGAGTATAAGCATCTTCTTGTAGAATATATTGAAAATGCTGCAAAGTTTGCCAATGGCGCTGCCATGACAATCTACATTAACCCAACAGATGCTAAGCTGAAAGATTATCTGGAGGAGCATACAGGGGTTACGATCACGGTCAGCAAGGAAGATTTTATCGGAGGTATCCGTACGGTGGTTCATGAGAGAAATATTTTGATTGACCATGCGTTTAAGGGGGCCATCGAACGGGAATACCATAAGTTTGTATTCAGGGGAGGTACGGGAATTGGATAGCAGAAGAATTGAAGCAATTTACGGCATTAATGGTCCCGTTATTTACCTGAAGGGAAAGACTGGATTTAAGATGTCTGAGATGGTTCATGTCGGAAAGGAAAAGCTGGTCGGAGAAGTGATTTCCCTCGATAAGGATATGACTACGATTCAGGTCTACGAGGAGACTTCCGGACTGAGACCAGGAGAAGAGGTTGAGGCAACAGGTGATGCGGTCTCTGTCACACTGGCGCCGGGTATTCTGAACAATATATTTGACGGTATCGAGCGGCCGTTAGAGAAGATTGGTGAGAGCGCCGGAGCATTTATTTCAAGAGGCGTCAGCGTGGATTCACTGGATACCGGTAAGCTTTGGGATACTCATATGGTAGTAGCTGAGGGAGAATTCCTGCACGGCGGGGCGATTTTTGCTGAGGTGCCTGAGACACGCGCCATTGTACACAAATGCATGATTCCTCCGGAGATAGAAGGAACGGTTGCGGAAGTAAAGCCTGACGGGCAGTATACGATTAATGATACCTTGCTCGTTCTGGAGCTTGCGGACGGAACAAGGAAAGAGATTACTATGACGCAGCACTGGCCTATTCGTGTGCCGAGACCGGTGCATAAAAGGTATCCTGCAAGTATTCCGCTTGTTACCGGACAACGTATTCTGGATACGATGTTCCCTATCGCAAAGGGCGGAACAGCGGCGATTCCGGGAGGTTTCGGAACGGGAAAGACCATGACGCAGCACCAGATAGCAAAATGGTCGGATGCAGATATTATTGTCTATATCGGCTGCGGAGAGCGCGGTAATGAGATGACACAGGTTTTGGAAGAGTTTGGAGAACTGGTAGATCCGAAGTCCGGGAATCCTTTGATGGACCGGACGACGCTGATTGCCAATACCTCCAACATGCCTGTGGCTGCCCGTGAAGCGTCTATCTATACAGGTCTTACTTTGGCAGAGTATTACAGAGATATGGGTTATGACGTAGCGATCATGGCGGATTCTACTTCCAGATGGGCAGAGGCGCTCCGCGAGCTTTCAGGACGTTTGGAGGAGATGCCTGCAGAGGAAGGCTTCCCGGCATATCTGGCTTCCCGCCTGTCGGCCTTTTATGAGCGTGCCGGAATGATGCAGACATTAAACGGCGAGACGGGTTCCGTATCGATCATCGGTGCGGTGTCCCCGCAGGGCGGTGATTTCTCCGAGCCTGTCACACAGAATACGAAGCGTTTTGTTCGGTGTTTCTGGGGACTTGATAAGTCTCTGGCATATGCAAGACATTTCCCGGCGATTCACTGGCTCACAAGTTATAGCGAATATTTGAATGATTTAAACGGATGGTATTCGGATAATGTGTCTCCAAAGTTTCTGGACTACAGAAACCGTATTATGTCAATCTTAAGTCAGGAAAGCAGTCTGATGGAGATTGTTAAGCTGATCGGCGCGGATGTACTTCCGGACGATCAGAAGCTCACACTTGAGATTGCAAAGGTAATACGTCTGGGATTCTTGCAGCAGAATGCGTTTCACAAGGACGATACCTGTGTGTCGATGGAAAAGCAGTTCAAGATGATGGATGTCATTTTGTACCTGTATAAGACCTGCCGCAAGCTGATTGCGATGGGAATGCCCATGTCCATATTGAAATCAGAAGGTATCTTTGAGAAAGTGATTGCTATCAAATACGATGTTCCGAATGATAACCTTCAGATGCTTGATATGTACAAGTTAAATATTGATGACTTTTATAATAAAATAATTGAGAAAAATGCGTAAAGGAGGTAGGTTAATATGGCAATAGAATATCTTGGACTCAGCAATATTAACGGGCCTCTTGTAGTGCTGGAAGGTGTACAGGAAGCATTTTTTGATGAGATTGTTGAGTTTGTCGTAGAAGGAAATATGAAAAAGATGGGGCGTATCGTGGAGCTTGACAATGAAAGAGCCGTCATTCAGGTATTTGAAGGAACGGAGAACATGTCGCTTCAGAATACCCATACCAAGCTGACAGGACATCCGATGGAGGTTCCGGTGTCCGCGGATATGCTTGGACGCACCTTTAATGGAGTAGGTGTTCCGGTTGACGGCCTTGGGCCTATTCTGGCGGATGAGCGCCGCAATGTAAATGGACTGCCGCTGAATCCGGTTAAGAGAGAATATCCAAGGAACTATATTCGGACGGGAATTTCGGCAATTGATGGTCTGACAACACTGATCCGCGGCCAGAAACTGCCCATTTTCTCAGGAAATGGACTGCCGCATGACCAACTGGCGGCTCAGATCGTAAAGCAGGCTTCTTTGGGAGACGACTCGGACGAAGAATTTGCTATTGTATTCGGAGCTATGGGCGTCAAGCACGACGTGGCGGAATTCTTTAGAAAGACCTTCGAGGAGAGCGGTGTTTCCGACCATGTGTGTATGTTTCTTAATCTTGCCAATGATCCGGTCGTAGAGCGTCTGATTACGCCGAAGGTGGCGCTTACTGTAGCAGAGTATCTTGCATTTGAATGTAATATGCATATTCTTGTGATCCTGACGGATATGACGTCTTTTGCGGAGGCGATGCGTGAGGTGTCATCATCAAAAGGGGAGATACCATCAAGAAAAGGCTATCCGGGATATTTGTACAGTGAGCTGGCTACGATTTATGAGCGTGCCGGTATCGTAGAGAACGCGCTTGGTTCCGTGACACAGCTTCCGATCCTTACCATGCCGAATGATGATATCACGCATCCGATTCCTGACCTGACCGGTTATATTACAGAAGGTCAGATTGTACTGGACAGGAACCTGCATGGTCAGTCCATATATCCGCCGATTAGTATCCTGCCTTCTCTGTCCAGACTTATGAAGGACGGAATCGGCGCGGGTTATACAAGAGACGATCACCAGAGCCTTGCCAACCAGTTATTCTCCGCTTATGCGAAGGTAGGAGAAGCAAGAAACTTGGCATCTGTTATCGGTGAGGATGAATTATCACCGCTGGATAAGAAATATCTGAAATTCGGTATAGAATTCGAGAAGCGGTATGTCGGTCAGGGACCGACAGAAAACCGTACGATAGAACAGACACTTGATCTCGGCTGGGAACTTCTGCACCTTCTTCCAAGAGAAGAGCTCGACAGAATAGATACGAAGCTTTTGGATGTTTACTACCCAAGTGAAGAGCCGAAGGATCGTGGGTTCTGAATGAAATAAAAGAAAGGAAGGTGTCGTATGGATCCGCGGGAGTTTCCGACAAAAGGCAATTTAATGCTCGCAAAGAACTCGCTGGTGCTTGCCCGTCAGGGATACGATCTGATGGATAAGAAGAGAAACATTCTTCTGAAAGAGCTGATGAGTTTGATCAACGAAGCAAAAGACATACAGGAACAGATTGATACAACATTTACCCGTGCATATGCGTGCCTGCAGCACGCCAATATCGATATGGGGATCAGCAAAGTCCAGGAACTTGCGTTTACGGTGCCGATTGAGGATTCCATCGTCATTCAGACGAGAAGTATCATGGGAACGGAGATTCCGCATGTCAAGTATGATTCAAAGCAGAATAAGCTGACTTATTCCTTCGGAAGTACAGGGGAGTCCATTGATATAGCGAGAGAGGCTTTCCGTGAGGTGAAGGAATTGACGATGAAGCTGTCCACGGTAGAAAATTCAGCGTACCGTCTGGCAGCTAATATCAAGAAGACACAGAAGCGTGCCAATGCCCTTAAAAATATCACCATTCCGATGTATACTAATCTGGTTTATACGATCAATAACGCTTTGGAAGAAAAAGAACGTGAAGAATTTACCAGATTAAAGGTCATCAAGAAAATGCAGGGGAAATAAAGAATAAAGATACAATGCAAATTTAATAAGAGGGTATCGCAAAATCATCAAAATAGATGATTGAGCGATATCCTCGCTTCATTTAAAAACAAAAATCCGGCAAAAGCTCCATTCAAAAGACTTTTGCCGGATTTCTGCCTTTGGCAGAGTAAGCCTGATACAACAATGTGTAATCCAAT
>ERZ778514.2208-NODE-2208-length-12841-cov-4.045127_pt1 | contig 12841 bp, 9 predicted proteins | sample MGYA00510344_ERZ778514 | MGnify/ENA primary metagenome ERZ778514 (study PRJEB29527, sample SAMN07138968) | mouse gut metagenome | material: feces | host: mouse | place: China:Nanjing | collected 2016-01-25 ... | reverse complement strand
ATTTGTATTCTCAGTTCGTTTGATTAGAACACCTAATTTTATGTCTTGAGGACTTATGTACTTCTTAATCTTGTAATAAAGATATTCCTCAAACCATCCTCCTGTCAAATATTCTATTTCACCACGATTTAAATAGCCCGATTCTTCCATAGGGAAATCTATGTTACTCAAGAAATCACTTAAGCCATCTATACATGGCTTCTTTTCTGTTGACATACAAGTTTCAAGGCTATACACTGCCATTTTTTTCTTAATATTCCGATACGATCTCAATAAATCAATCGCTTTAAAATTCAATGTCCCATCCACAAACCGATTGAAGAAATAATCACAATATGCCTCACCCTTTACAAGTTTCTTCTCTGTAAATGTCACATTGTAATTGGAAAAATATTCTTGAACAGTCAATCGGTAATCCAATGCTATAGAATCATTCTCAGAAAGTTTCAGCAACTCATTTTTCGGAAATGGAATGTAAAAGAATTGACTGTTATATCTCTCAAATACATTTTGGACAAGCAAGCTCATATATTTTGTTCCACCTGTCAAATTAACAATATAAGAACACTCTAAAGATAATTGAACCTGTAATTTTGACTCCATATCTTTCCAACGTTCTTCTTCTCCATCTTGAAAAAGAATGGATTCAATGGTACAATTCACATAACCTAATGATTGCTTGATCCATTCTATCCTTTCCGCAAATTTTTGGGAAGAAATGAACAACAGTTTATCTCCAATTTGAAACATTTCCTTGATAAACAAATAGTTTGGAATTGTTTGCTCTGATATAATATTTACTATGACTCTATTCATGACACTACTCTTTAAATCAACGACAATTTAACAAATCCTAAGATATCACTATCCTCATCTATCCTGCGGGACTTCGGAAAATCATATTCTTGGTATCGTCCGTTATTTGGACGAGAAACAGCGATTACCTCGTCAAAATTATCTAAGCCTTCACACCATGCACCTGTAATGAACCGCCAACCGGATCCATGCCCTATGCGTAATACACACTCTTTGCCCTCTTGACAATTTTTAGTTTCATCAAGAATATGCCGCATACTTACAATATAATCTTCTGCTCCCTCTTTATTACTACTTATATCACTCCAATAAGCTATCTCATCAGAAACCAAATCCTTGGTATGCCTATTAAGTGACATTAACAATGAAGGTTCCGATTCCATCTCTTTAGGGAGATCACCTATGTTTCGGGACCTTGCTTTGCACCATGAATAAGTGTTCTTGGCAAGTTTTAACTGAAAAACGGAATCGCAACCAGATCCGATCGCTTCCACTACTTGCGATTTAGAACGATCTTGTAGATTCGTTTTTTGTGTAACATTCAAGTTTATCATACGCATGGCGATCTCACATTCTCTCTCGAAGTATGCATCGCCGACTTGAAGAAAACGGAATATATCGTTATTTGGATCTTTTCCGAACAGATCCTTCTCCACTTGTCCGGCTCCCATTTTTTTCCCAAAAGTCTTGATCTTACTTTCCAAAGTACGATCTTTTGCCAATGTCGTTAAGATAGCGGTTCGTATGGCTCCTTTGATCGAACTACCCGGAATATAAGGTAAACCCATCCCATCGTGTAAACACTCTTTCAGGGTATCGGTTGCCTTGATCTCACCCGCACAGTTCGTAATGATGCGTTGGGAATAATCATCCGGATGCGCATCCTTTCTATAACGACGAACAAAATCTCGCATACTTTCCTCTTTCTTCTCAATCGAAAGCACCCAATCATCAATGTGTTCCACTCCTATAAAATCCAAGATTTTCCTAGGATCAATCACATGAATAAATGAGTCATCGCCTTGCGAGGATAGAACGAAATCGGCATTCCTCTGCAAGAAATTTCCATTTCCAATATGTATAGGCGTGAGTGTTTCTATTTTCACCTTACTCATATCCTTACCGTTTTAATTTAATAGGAATAACAAAAGGTTTCCCACTACGAAAAACAGGGTGCAATAGCTCTTCGTTCCAATGAGGTCGAAGGTTGACAACCTTACCATTTAAACGACCGGTTGTCTTGAACACGGAACCCACATTGAACATATAGACGGATTTCTTTCGCAAATGTCTGAAATCCATCTCTTGGCTTCCGGCTATATATCCACCTCGTTGCAGTAAGTCATAGCAAGAATCATGTAGGTTCAGCAACTCGACTTCCTCCTGTGCCGGAATAAAAAGAGACAACAGTAATTGAGAGTCGGAATCCTCTATTTCAGGCAAGGATAACTTCCTCATCTCCACATCAAATTTTCCCCCTCCAATATTCTTATCAGTTCCAACACCAAACTCCCCCAATTGCTTGAATAATCGGATCAGATCGTCCCGTTGGCTCTCCTGCGTATCCAGCAAGCAATACAACCCTGAGTCCGGATGAAAATAAACCCACTCAAAGAAAAATGGATCCGCATCTATCCCTTCTTCACGAGGAATCGTGACCCGTTGGTTCACCTGTGCCTTATAAGGCATTCTAAAGTCATCATCCTTAATAGATAGCAAGAACTTGTCTTGCAGTTGCCGTTCCTTTACAGACACCTCTTTTCCAGCGACCAAATCATTCCATAAACCAACCTCGATATATTTTATCTTCTTCAGCTTTTTCCTCGACGCATACTCTTCACCATCCGAAATAGTAACGCTCATCTTCCCTTGAGGTTTCGGAAGAAAATAGCGATCTCCGACAAACGGGAAAGCGGAACTTATAGTAAACGAATTCAAGAATTCTTCCAGATCCCCATTTTCTCCATTCTGTACTTTCATGGCAGCCAAAGCTGCGGATAAAGTGTCACTTTGCAAATCCAAAGCAGAGAAATCATAATTCTCTTTCCCCGTTCCTATATGCAAAGGAGTCATATTCTTTAATTTGACAAGGGTGTAGATTGCCATAATCAATAGGTTTTCGGTTCACCCTCCGGATTATCTAATTCTATAGACACTTGTCCATATCCCCGTGATCCATGTCCTCCCAAATAATCGTCTTGTAACAGACGAAGAGCCAAATTCAGCGTCTCCTTCAATTGCATTTCATCTTCATCCTCAAAAATATTCAATACCATGTTTAGCTTGAACTTCGCCCCCGCAGGAACACGCTCTAAGGTTCGAGGATTCGCTTTAGCCGTAACCCGATCGATAGCCACTTCCGTCTTGCTTTCCGTATAAGGAAGATCCGTATTGGCAAACAACTCCGGTTCACTAAGATCCAACTCCGCATCCCTGACGATCAAACGGGAAGGTCTATTATTACTTTTTCCGGTAGCTACCCCAAACAATCGCCCAGAAATGGAATCCGGATCTTCGCTGGCTCTTGCTTCTCCTTTATTATTGACAGACACACAACCTTTCGATAGCTCGACTAACGCTCTCATCTTCCCTTTCAAAGAGCTTCCCGGAATATAGGGAACATTATTAATGGGGTTACGAACCACAAATTTATCCGGACCACCGATATTCAGTGCCGCATTGGTCCCTCCGATATGTAAACCGGTCTTCAAGGTAATTGTACCTGTATAAATAATTTTCTTTATCAATTTTATTGTAGCCATAACTCTTTCGTTTTTCTAAATGAAACAAACTTATTAATCTTTATCCTTCACATAAGCCTTATGATAAGCAAGTATAGCCTCGATGAGCCCACAGAAATTATGATAGCTTTTTTGGTCTGAGACATCCGAGGCGGCCTTGTCAAAGATCTTCTTGAACAATTTCAGTCCTTCGTTCTTCTTGTCACGCCCTAGCGCATAAGCCACTTTGGGTTTCAATAAGAAGAATGATGATTTCTCATTTTCAAAGGTTCCCATTTGAATCCGTTTGATCTCTCCATAGATACTGCGGATCTTAGAATTGGTCAATCCGTTTTCAGCCATGAACTTACCCGCTTGTTCCGCATATTCCACCAAGTTGGCGGAGGCTTCGCAAGTGATCCACGCTTTTTCATAATTCAATTGGCTGAATATTTGTTCTGCGGTTTCTTTTGTTTTTTCACTGCCCTGGAAACCTCTATTGTTTGCATTTTGCCCACCGATACGAGGACGAGGGTCTCTCCCTCTAAAGTTATTGTCGTACATCGCTTTTATGATTTAAATTATTCTTTATCTTTCCTATATTCCAATTCCGCCCATCGCGCGGCGAAACTCCACAACTCAAGCGCATGATAATCGGTTCGCAAAGGCTCACCGCCCAAAGTCCCTTTATTCCGGTCGCACACCTCATGGATGCAACAAACGATCAGCTTCTTGACGCTCTCATCGCTACTACGCTCTTTCATGCGGCTCAAGTCATACGTTAGCATCCAATAAGTTTTAGGTCTTGTTATCATATGCTTGACGATTCCTGCATTTGCGTAATGATTCATAAGTTTTGACAAAAAAGACTTGGGTAATTTGTCGGCCTTCAACAGATCGCACAACCTTTCTTTCAGATGTTTCACCGCAATATACTCCCACTCCCAATTCAAGGGCATATCCATGAACGAGATAGCGTTTTTCTCGCATCCGCACTCATCACGTACATTATATATTATATGTGATTTTGCTAGCTTTTCCTCCTCTACGCTCTCCTCGGCTCCTTTCATGATCGGAAACTTAGAAGGAATGATCGCGATTCCTCCGGATAAGGAGAACGCCGGATTCTTGCAAGTGAACAACTTGAAATCCTCTTTTATCCTTTCCGCCAGCTTGATCGCTACATCCCAGCTTGCGACGATAAACACGTCATCGCCACCACTATAAACGATAAAGGATCGATCTGGCTCCGTCTCCCTCCAAACCGTATTCAGATAACCGGAGAAAAAGAAATCAAAAGAACGACTCAACGCAGCGAAGCGAGATAACGTGGCCCGCTCCGGAGCGATCCCATTTTGGAAAATATTCCCTAGATTATCCACGTCCATCCGCAGCACTCCCATTCTAGAGAAGTTGTCATTTTTGCACATTTCCTCGAAGGTAGGTACATTCCGCATATCCGTCTCGTTTCCTCCGTAAAACTCAAGTCCATAAATATTATTGATACCATCTATCGTACGCAAAAAGTCACAATTTCCATTTTTCCCGTTTAAAGTAATTACCGATACCTTGTCTGCCGAGGCTCGCAATTGATCTTTCATCTTCTCTAAGTCGGCATTGTTCAAGAAATAATAGGTGAATCCTAACCGTACGGGAGATATCTGCACCTCGTTTTTCCAATAAGGCAAAGGTTCTCCCTCTTTCACGACTATCAAGTTCGTCTCTCTCAGTTTACGGCCTATTTCGATCTGTCCATTCGTAATCGTCTTCAAGCTCAAGTCTTCTTTTTCGATTATCGGTTCACCCGGTAAAAACTCTTCTCCGGTGATACTATCCCGCCGGGTATCCCCTCCTTGCATGAGGGGTTCGAAGAAAGAGGCATATTCTGTTTCGATTAAAGAGGCGAACTTGGTTGACTTCTTCCGATCTCGTTTCACGAACAGTTTTCCCCAGACCTGTCCCAGACTCTCGTTCCCTTTGTGCATCAAAGCCTCTTTCGACAACTCGATGCTGTCGATCGCCACAAACAGGGTCGTACCATGCGTCTCGAAAAAACGCTTCTCGATCGTTTGGATGGCTTTCCGCAATTGCCTCCTTACGAATTCCGTGTTAGGAGCCAATAAATAAAAACCTCCACCGGAATTATAAATCACGTTCGCTTGAAACAGACACAGCTCCTTCAACAAGTAGCGCACGACCGCATCCGATAAGATACGCAAGTAGAACGATCGTCCTTTTAGGTTCTTACCTGCATATTTAGATACGATTTGATAAATATAGGATTGGATACCACTGAAATCCGCTCCGATCAAAAGGAAAGGATTTTTGCCTTCTCCACCTTCTGCTTGGTAATCATAAAGGCAAACAGCCAGTGCCGCAGTTGTCTTCAAGTGATCATATAAAGAAACATCCGGAAAATGGATCGTGCTGGCCGGGATGCAACTCGTATATTTCAGTAATAAGCTCAAAAGAGTCTCGGAAAAGGCACGATATGTATTGGATTGGATAAACTTGAATTCTCCCTTGAAATCTTTCCACAAAGTCTCATAATCCGGAGATGTCTCAAAATTCAAGCCGGGGAAACAAGTCTTCGATAATTCCATCTTATGAACGGGAAGATGCGACCAATCCTTCTTTTCCACATATGTTCGCACTTGTTTGGGATTGATCGTCTCTAGCACCGAGATCATACGTTTTCGCTTGAAAGCATCCCATGTGGTCTCCGTCTCGTCCATCGCATCTCTCAACGCTTCGGTCGAACTTCTGTCCATACCGGAAGAAAGGCAATCTGCCTCTTTGATGATACGTCCCCATTCCGATAATTGCTCCATCGCCAAATGATGCCCCGCAGCTAATCCTTGCAGACTATCCCGTGAAGAGAACAATGCTTCTTTCTCATCATGCAACAGGTTCTTGAACACGGGTACGAAATCTTCGATAAATTGTGCGGTCCATAACACGTGCTTATGGGTATATTTCCCAGCATGCACAGGACAAAATGAGCTTTCGTCCTTACAATGTTCTTTCAAATGTTTACTTGTCCGGACGCTACCTTGATCCGCACGTTGATAGAATTTTCCGATATCGTGCAACAATGCCGCCAAATAGATCCGTTCTCTTATATTTTCCATGTCTTCGATCAGATTAAGGATATTTATTTCTCAAAAATAAGGATAATAAAATGAAGGTTCAAAATTCTCGCTCGGAAAGAGGAGTTTAACCGTATATTGTCCCATTTCCCAAGCTCACCCCCTTGCCTAAGCCGATGTTGTCAGGTAGGGAGACATTGGTTTTGAAACGAACGTTGAACGCCATCATCCGTACCCCTTTGTAGGTGATCCAATAGGGATTCTCTACTTCCAATATCTTACACGTCAACCGGGTATCAAAATAGATACCCAACCCCTTGGCGAACGAGAGGATATTGCCGATCAACTTCTTCTCCAAAAAGTCATAACGTTCGGCAAGTCCTTCCAATCGCTGATAGATCCGGTAATTATCCTCATTGAAAGGTAACCAGCGATGCAAGCGATAGGTGAAAGAAGACTCCCATGGTTGGATCACTACCTGTTGGGGGTGGATTGACTCAATCTCCATCCTTACCGCCCGATCGCCTATCCGAAAACAAAAATCACCGGCCGAGAATAGTTCCCCGATAGCCTCCGTTCCCTCTTCCAAACAGACAAGGGCCGCTTTGCCAAAGAGGCGTTTGTATTGGATCAATGGATAAGAATAGCGAAAGTTATCGTTCATATGATTATGGAACAAGACCGAGGCTTCCGGCAATTTGCTCAATACGGCTCCGCGAAACATCTCGATCTCGTTGTTCTGAAGCTCGTTATGGAATCGGACACAAAGTATTCTAATCTTTCTCATGATTTCCATTTGGTTTAACACCAAAAATAGGGATAAGAAACGAATCCTACAACATTTATTGTCATTTTGTTCTCCAAAAGATGTGTTTTGTGACAAGTGTTTTGTGGCAAATTGATAAAATAAGGGAGAATAGAGAGACGAAAGGCTCGTTTTTGGGTAGAAATAGCATGGCTCATGTGCACAAGTAGTGGTTTGAGCGTGTTCCGGTAGTCGTTTCGGAACACGCCAGTACTGTCGTTGGGCATCGAAAGTAGCCAAGAATAGGGTTATCAGCAGTCTTGAATAAGCATTCTAACCTTGTTACAACCCAGCCGTGATCCTAAAAAACGTCCAAACAACTGCCGTGATAGGAATTAGGGTGAATTATTTTCGCTCAAATGAAAGACTGCTTTTTCAGCATCTAGTTAATAAACAGTACATTGCTATTTTTTTCTTGCGAATTTGGAAGCGAGATGTACTTTACCCCGAAATATTCGATTCTCAAAGGGTTTGGATAGCAAATTGTCAATTCTTTGGGAAAGTCGAGATTTTGGTGAATTTGTTATAATCCTTGTTATAATGGAACTACCTCTTTGACGACCTTGAAAAGTTACACAAAGCGGAAATAAGTGCATCTTAATCCTTATTCTAATGGAACTACCTCTCTGACAAAAATTTGGCTGGGGGGAGCGGCAAGCGATGTAAGCGTCTTAATCCTTATTCTAATGGAACTACCTCTCTGACCTTCTGCTCATATAAGGAAGTAGAAAGGGAGTATTAGTCTTAATCCTTATTCTAATGGAACTACCTCTCTGACGATGTTGTAAAGATATGGGTATTTGGATATGATAGGAGTCTTAATCCTTATTCTAATGGAACTACCTCTCTGACATGTGACAGAAAGAAGGACCGATATGAACGAACAGTCTTAATCCTTATTCTAATGGAACTACCTCTCTGACGGCTCAACAGCAACCTTGGCCGCCGAGACCTGGAGGGTCTTAATCCTTATTCTAATGGAACTACCTCTCTGACTATTTTAAAAACAATTAAAATAGGTGCGCAAACCTATAGTCTTAATCCTTATTCTAATGGAACTACCTCTCTGACCATAAAAAAGATATGGTAAAAAATATAATTAAAAATATGTCTTAATCCTTATTCTAATGGAACTACCTCTCTGACAACAAATAACATCCCTTACAAGGGTATTCTGTTTGGGTCTTAATCCTTATTCTAATGGAACTACCTCTCTGACAAATCTAATGACAAACAAAGAAATAGACAAGGCGGTCTTAATCCTTATTCTAATGGAACTACCTCTCTGACTGGTGTGTATTACATCCCTTATAATGGCAATGATAAACGGTCTTAATCCTTATTCTAATGGAACTACCTCTCTGACGGTAGTGATACAATTATGTAAGGAGATACTACCACGTGTCTTAATCCTTATTCTAATGGAACTACCTCTCTGACTTCACATAATTCAAACTTTTAAAATTACAAAGATTATGTCTTAATCCTTATTCTAATGGAACTACCTCTCTGACATAATAATTTTGCTGATAAAAATAAAAAGTTATCAGAGTCTTAATCCTTATTCTAATGGAACTACCTCTCTGACAAGCGGTTATTTCGTTATTTACAATAATGAAAGATGTCTTAATCCTTATTCTAATGGAACTACCTCTCTGACGTGTCATTGGCCAAGGATAAGGAGTTGGTAATACAGTCTTAATCCTTATTCTAATGGAACTACCTCTCTGACGTAGAAAAAATTAATAAAATAGCGATTGTGGGTAAAGGTCTTAATCCTTATTCTAATGGAACTACCTCTCTGACACCGCTTAAAAACTACACATTTAACTTAATTGCGTCTTAATCCTTATTCTAATGGAACTACCTCTCTGACACTATATTTGTATATGTGGACACCAAAAGGCCTCCATAGTCTTAATCCTTATTCTAATGGAACTACCTCTCTGACAGTAAAGAAAGCAAGTGATAAAACATTAACAGGTGGTCTTAATCCTTATTCTAATGGAACTACCTCTCTGACTGTCCCATATACTGGGTCAGATAAGCGTACAGTAAGTCTTAATCCTTATTCTAATGGAACTACCTCTCTGACACTATATTTGTATATGTGGACACCAAAAGGCCTCCATAGTCTTAATCCTTATTCTAATGGAACTACCTCTCTGACCAATCAAGATCAAGATAAAAATACAAAGTTATCTGAAGAGTCTTAATCCTTATTCTAATGGAACTACCTCTCTGACAAATACAAAACGGAAGTGACGGACAACAACCGGATTGGTCTTAATCCTTATTCTAATGGAACTACCTCTCTGACATCAAAAATTATACATTTAACCTGATAGCTAAATGGTCTTAATCCTTATTCTAATGGAACTACCTCTCTGACAACACAAAGTTATCAGAGGATAAGGTGGTGGAAATAGTCTTAATCCTTATTCTAATGGAACTACCTCTCTGACAAAGTACAAAACGAGGTAAAAAAAGCAAGTGAGAAAAGTCTTAATCCTTATTCTAATGGAACTACCTCTCTGACGGGGGCAATAAAATCTTGGTGCAGATTGTTTAATAGCAGTCTTAATCCTTATTCTAATGGAACTACCTCTCTGACCCGTTCCTATCAAACGGTATACGTTTAATCTCATTGCAGTCTTAATCCTTATTCTAATGGAACTACCTCTCTGACTGGACTAGACTAAACGGGAAAGATCTTTAATTATTGAGTCTTAATCCTTATTCTAATGGAACTACCTCTCTGACGCAAATATAATGATAGGTAAGGATATAGACAAGGTGCGTCTTAATCCTTATTCTAATGGAACTACCTCTCTGACGGCAAAATTCTTAAACCTATATATTCCAAATCTATATCTTAGAAATTCATATACTTCCACTCTTTAATTCACAAATATTAACCTGTTTTTAAGAGACTGCGAAGGTAGTGATTTTTTCAATAAGTTAAAGAGCGATTTGAGCTAAATTAGGGCAACCGCACCAAAATTCCCTAGTTGGCAAAGTAACTTAACTTCATCGACCAAGTATCTTAGTTGCGTTGGCAAAGTATCTTAAGATACTTGGTCGATGAAGTTAAGTTACTTGCCGACCGTCAAAAAGAACCGGAATCCCTTGCCGGAGGGCGAGTCACGTGCATTCAAGAAAACAATTCACAAATCCTCCATTTTTTATCTAACCGCATAATAAACAACGATATAAAGAACCATCAAAGCGATCAAAATGATAGTTTGAAGCCATCTGTAAATAGCTTTCCAAGCCATAAGTTAGTGGCTAGAGGAACTCGCAAGTTGTTCACTTGACAAACCGTAAGTTATTCCTTTGGCAAGCCGTAAGTTGTTCACTTGAAGAGGCGATAAGCAACGGATAAATCGCTACTCTATATATGCTGTAAACATAATTTTGTTGCAGTTGCCCTAGAACTAAAGATTCAAAAGAACAACGTATTCTTATTGCGCATGATGATATCCAACGCTATCTTTTGGCCGATTATCTTCATCGAGCGAAGATAATCCGGAGAGATGGGGACGATCAAGATGCTATCCTTGTTCTCGTAAGCCGCTTGGACTTCCGCCAAATCACTACGGATATGATCATATTCCTCCACTCCCAAATCCGCCAAGAAGATAGAACGCTGTATCCGTATACAGCTTTTGCGCAGCAAGTATTTAGCCACTTGATAGCGGACCTTATTACTCTCTATGTCATACATCACAAAAAACAACATATTCGAAGAGGGCCTGTCAGCCCGGTTTACGATTCCTAATACCATTGCTATCCGCTCATCCAACGTGGATATCTCCTCTAGCTCATTTGGCTGTCGATTGGGAACTGATGAGCCGGAAATTCCCGCATGAACCAATTTGCGCATTACCTCCGCAAATGAAAGCGGAGGCTTTCCTTCTTTCTTTCTAGCCATAGATCTCAATAGTCGCTAATAAAGTTGCGAACCAAATCCGTCATCAATTCATTCAGCTCCGCATTTGTTCCAGAACGGGGAGAACGAACGACCGAAAAACCTTTTTTCCCGAAAAACAGATTTACCTCGGCCTGTTTCAGTCCCATCACGAAACGAATCTTCTTTCCATACTGAATGTTGATCACTTCCGAGATAACCACCCCGGTCTCTTCCACGTATGGTTTCAGCTTCAACATGATCTCATCCAGTTCTTTCGGCACGAAGATTGGTGCTTTCTCCTTATTAGGAGCTTTCGGATTGAGCAATTGCTTGATCCGATCCATCGCCTCCTTGTCCGGATCCGAAGAACCGATCCCTTCATCCCGCTTAGGAGAAGAAGCGGCATTCTCCTTGAGCATTTGTTCCTGCTTTCTCTTCAACTCAAACAATGCGCTAGGGCTATCTACGTCCAAGAACGCTCTCATATTTACCAAATCTGCATCCGGATTATAGTATGCATCCGGATCCATGCTGATGAAGCAAGCCCTCGTCACGTCGCTCGTCCGCTTATCGGCCACCTGTTGCAAGGCGTACTGCTCGCTAAAGCTCATCAAGAATGATTTATAGAACAGGGAATACACCCCACTATCATAGCAACGTTCGCTCAGCTTGAACAAGACCTTCAACCCGTCCTCACCCGGAGAAACAAAGGCCAAGACCACTCTAGAGTCTTCCTCTATCCGCCTGCGAGTCTCTTGTACAGACAGCCCCTTACCGGACAAATGATCGATGTCGATCATGAAATACTCCGCATAGGCGAAGTTCTCCGTCTTGCGATAAGGGGGATTGAACATCCCACATACCAAGTAAGGGAGTTGACGTTTCAACGCACCGTATTGTTTCTCGTCGATCTCCCTGACAATCCGCAATTGCCGGATTGCCGAGACGATGTTCGGACGAGGATTACGCAACGAATCATACACGGATTTAACGGGCACCTTGTGCAGCTGATCCGCGTTCGCAATAATGTTTATACCAGCGGAAATCATGATCAATTATATTTTTTCCATTGTTGCGCAAGCTCTTGCGCATAAAGCGTTATTTGATTCAATCGGCTTCTCGAAACACCCTTGACTACTACTACCTCGTCCAAGTAGTCATTCAAGGACTGGATCAGCACACGGCGTCCCAATGCTTCTAACCAATAGGAGCCGTCTTCCCTTACCGAGTAATACTCATCGGTTACCACTCGCTGCATCAACAAGAGGCAAACAACATAATCCACCCATATCCGATACAGCTCTATTACATCGTAGACCAAGACTGGACGATTGTAGTCATCTCTGTGCATCACCCCCATATAAGGATCAATGCCTGCCTTGATCAAAGCTCCCTCGATCTTTCCGTATAGCAACCCGTAACCATAGTTCAGCAAAGCATTGGCTATATCTGTCGCAGGATGTTGGCTTCTACCCACGAAATGGTACTCCTCTGGCAG
>ERZ778514.2207-NODE-2207-length-12841-cov-6.097920_pt1 | contig 12841 bp, 10 predicted proteins | sample MGYA00510344_ERZ778514 | MGnify/ENA primary metagenome ERZ778514 (study PRJEB29527, sample SAMN07138968) | mouse gut metagenome | material: feces | host: mouse | place: China:Nanjing | collected 2016-01-25 ... | reverse complement strand
ATCGCCGAAAAACACGCTGCTTCCATCCCTTTCCAGTGCAGTAATCCTTATGATGCCCTCGGCCTCTAACCCAGATACGTCAGGAGTCATGCATCTCATTGCCAGAAGGGTTCCCACTCCATCAGTCGACAGGATTGTCCGATGGGTGCCTTTAGTCATCATGTAATCAGGCGCATCAATTACCTCACTCGATAATTCCTTGCCGGTAGCGGCATCAAAACACCGGATATTAAAAGCAGACCCGGATATGGCTGGAGCAGAGCAATAGATCACATCACCGACCTTAATTGCCGACTGATACCACAAATTCCCGTCGTTATTATTCAAATCAGTCTCCCACAATGCATTGCATTTAGTGGCATTTTTATCGCCGCTAAGCGTCATGTCAACAAATTGGGAAAGTGTCACCCGAGACACACTCGAGCCATCTTCACCCATGGCTGCGAAACCACCAAAAAACGCAACACCGACAAACGCCATCCCTTTACTCCACGCCAGCGCATGTGATATAGCATTAGACAATCCTCTCATAAATATCTATTTTTAAATAATTTATCAAAGCTAACCACAATTATCCACTTCTCCAAACCAAATGCCAGGAAAACTCATCATGCGCACAAAAAAACACAATTCCATCATCGCCACAACAAAAATCACCCATAATATTTGGATAATCCAAAAAAACTCCCTACCTTTGCATCGCTGAAACAAAAAAGCCATGCATAAATGCCACAGAGGCAGCTTGGGAACTTCCCTCATCCAATGCAACAACGGCTTTTATTCCGCACGGTGCCATAGCTCAGTTGGTAGAGCAAAGGACTGAAAATCCTTGTGTCCCCGGTTCGATTCCTGGTGGCACCACAGAAGTAACCCCGACCTCGGTCGGGGTTATATTGTAAACAGGCGATTATCAACGGTTTACACACGCCCCGTCGGTAGTCAATTTTTAATAAAATGTCGGCACATCCGTAGGCACATTATCAGGCAGTTACGGTAAATGTCGGCTCAAAAGTTGGCACACCACAAATGGCGAAAGTAACAATCAAACGGCGCAACGAAAGTGAACGCGCTGACGGTCGGGCGGCTCTTTATGCCGTCCTTAACATCGAGCGGATAAAAATCCGCCTTCCTCTCGACATCGCGGTAACCTCTGCGGAATGGGACCCAGTAACGGAAAGAATCAAGGGGCGAGGCCAGGAGGTAAAAGACAAGAACCTGATTATCTCAAATACAAAAGCGAAGATCTCCGATATACTTGTACGCGCGAGGCTCACGGGCGAATCTCTAACAAAAGATGGTTTTCTCGCCCTTTATCGTCGTCCGGCTGAAACCCTGAACTTTGTCGACTATGCCAGGCGGCATCTCGATGAACTTAAAACGGCACTCCAGCCTCAGACGCTACGGCATCACAAGGCGGCCCTCAAGAAACTGGAGGGCTATAACGCAGCCCTTCAGATAAGCGACATCACCCCCGAATGGCTTCAGGTATATGCCGCACACCTCCGGAAACACTACGACAACAACCCAGGCACCATACGGAAAAATATGTGCGTTATACGTATGCACTATTACGCGGCAATGAGAGCAGGAAAGGTAAGAAACAACCCTTTCGACGTGTATAAACTCCCTGCCGCGGACCCTTCCGTTATTTATCTTACCGAGGAGGAATTAAACTCCCTCGCCGCCCTGTATAACTCCGACATACTGCCGGAAAATGAACAGGACGTTTTACGATTTTTCCTGTTCATGACATTCACGGCAATGCATATATCAGACGCGAAAACCTTGCAGATAGAGCAAATAATCGGGGGCGAAATACATTACCGCCGTACCAAGACTCATATCCGCGTAAATATTCCACTGTCGAAACCGGCGGCAAAACTCGTGGAATACTATCAAGCCGGAAGAGTCCGCGGCAATCTGTTTCGGAATCTCCCAACCGACCAAGCCTTTAACCGTATAATCAAAAGGGTATGTATGCGCGTGGGAATCAACAAGCCGGTGAGCGCGAAAGCTGCCCGCCACACCTTTGCCACTCTGTACTATAAAAAGAACTCCGGCGATCTCGGCACACTTTCAAAACTGTTGGGGCATACCTCCGTAACAACTACGATGATATACGCACACATAATGAAAGATAGCCGCGTCGCCGGAGTTTCCGCCTTTGATGACATGCTTTAAGGCATATTAAAAACGTCTGGCCATATGGAATCAATTTAATTTATCTTCCATCCGTCATGACACCGGCTGGAAGTCTTCGAATGCGGGGCACCAGTCAGTCGACATGTTGCCACGTTCCAATTTGGCCTTATAGATTGATGAAACCGACGTGCCCGTGCTGGGCATCTGGTAGATGCGTAAAAACTTATTGCTCGGTGGCGTTCCCGTCGGTGCGACTTTGGTCCATTTGAACGTCGTTTTCGACACCATGCGCCCGTAACCGTCCGATTTGAATTCAGCAATACGGCAAAGAACCGCATGGCCTCCCGAGTTGAACGCCTGCAGGCGTGTGCGGTCGGAACCGAGCGCACCGGTGAGGGTGAGCGTCACCGTCTCCCCCTCCTTCAGGTCGTCGGCAAGGTCGTAATCTGCCAGTCCATAGTCTGCGTTTACGTGGGCTACGGCCGATTTCTTCAGCAGGTTGCGTCCGCAACAATGTACCATTTTATCCTCCGCCGAGGTTATTTCCGCCTGAAGGGCTTCCAGCACCAGCGTGACAGCGCGTTTGAGGGCATCGAACCCTATGAATTTCTTTGCCATCTGTGATATGGATTAGCGGTTATTCTTCAGATGCAGCCGCGACCGAGGCAAACCATGTGTCAACTTCCGCAGCGGTGATCTCGGATATGTTCAGGTTGGCGTCGGGTACTTTTTTATCGGAGCCGAGCGGACAGAGGCCGTTGGCGGCATTTTTGGAGTTTTTGAATGTGTTGAGTGCCGAGACTTCTGAGCGCAGCGTAGCGCCCTCCCCTCCATCGTAAGCTGTGCCTGCGGTTGTGCCGATGGCGAGAGATTTCGAGATTTCGACCAGCGCCGACCCGCTCCAGCGATAGGTCTTGTTGGTGGTGGTGTCGACGTATATCTTGCCGCTTTGCGGGGGATAGCCGTTGATAGGATCCTGGTCGGCCAGTTCTCCCCAGGATGAAGCCCCGCCCCAGTTGGCATAGTATGTCGTGCCCACTTTTATGATGAACTTCTTGGTCGGGGAGCAGTAATACACTTCCCCGCTCTGGGTGGTTGATGTCGTCGATATGGTCGGCTTGGTCGACAGGAATCCGGCGAACTCCAGCACGTCGTCGACGAAAGAGGGCAGCTGGGAGGTCGGGATTTTCATGTTTACGTCGAGCGAAGCCACGCCGTTTGGCAACCCTTTGCCGTTTCCCACTTTCGCTTTTATCAAATCGTTAACCCGGGCTTCCGTAGGAAGCGTTCCGACAACCGTGTCTGTCTGTTTGATTTTCGCGAGAATCGCCTTTGCGGCTGCCTCGCCCATGAATTTCTTTGCCATGTATGTATGCTGTTAAATTGGTTTTAGATAATGTCGGTTGAACTGTCTATTTGCGCAACTCCTTTTGAACCTTGCAAGTCGGAGTAGATTTGCTCGATGTCATCTGCGGTCAGCTCAGTCAGGTTTCCGGCCTCATAGATTTCCGGCACGAGAGGCCGCCATCTGCTCCATAGGCCGCTGCGATGGTAGCGAGTGTATTGTCTCACCTCATAATCACTATGATGAAATCCAAATGAGCCGTTGACAGAGTCGGGTATGCAATTAGTTGTGAACATCTGTGTCACAGCGGAACCGCATGGTGAGACGAACAGGTCAAGCATCCCCACTATTCTTGCGAGCCCATCGTCGTATGTCGGGCCGTATGTGACGAAATATGTAGCATGCGGCTCCCACAGGCGGATGTCTTGGTCCGGTCCCAAAGAGTCAAGATCCTCTATACCGATTGATTTCATGTTGGTGGTGCCCAATTCATGCACTTTGCCTATTATATCGACGAAGAGGGAGCCTACCCTGAGGGGGGTGTTCTCTCCATCGTCGAATGCATCGCGGATTTCCTGGGCCCTTTGTAACAGATTGTCGAAATTCGGAATCATAAGTTAAAGGTAATAATGGGATGGATCAATAAAATTCATCGGAGAACTCGTCAGAGAACACCCCACGGCGTGAGCATTCGGTACCGGTTGTGATGTCGGGTGTAATATTGGCATATTCATCGACAGCTTCGAATTTGAGCGAAAGTGGTTGTGGGCTGTCTGCGCGGATGGCGTATGAAAAATCCTCTATAGATGGGATGACTTTTACCGGCAATGCCTGGTCTTTTATCAGATAGACTTCATCGGACACAACCATATCGGCCAAACACTTTATGACAGCGGCGCTCAATGGCGTTGTTTCTATCGAAAATTCAATTTTTAAGGGGACGCGCCCCCTGTGCGACACGAATCCGTTAATTGATTCATCAAAAATGCTGTTTTGGGAGTCGCCGTTGTCGGAGATCTGCGATTTTTTTAAAACTCCCGGCAAGTCAATAAAGTCGAATACACCCAAAGAATTGCGGAATTTGACCAGCGTCCGGTCGCGGTTAGCCGGGGCGCTTTGAACACCGATGTTGCAAGCATATACCCAATTGTTTTCTGAATCGAGGCGGTATACATCGAATGCTGATGGCAGGCGGTTGTCGTCATCCCAGATTTTTTTTCGGAGGTTGCCTATGCTGAGTGCCCAAACTCCGGCAGAAAGCGTATCGACATAGTCTTTTCCGGTAAGAAGTTCCTTTATGCGAACTTTCCCTTGCTCTGCCATTATGAAATAAAGCGGAGCGAGTTCGGTTTCCTTTAATGTGAAGCGCCATGAGCCGGTGCGGGCCGACAGGAAGAAATTGGCTGCCGGATTCAGGAAGCGGTGTGAGAACGGATCATGCCCCAATGCTCGCAGCCGTCGCCAATTGCGTCTTGACACCCCACCGGGAACCAATATAACTTTTGTGGAGGCATTGGCGTCTTTGCCATCATCTCCGGTCGCGGTTTCTACCGACATGCAGTATCTATTTTCCATGTCGGTCTTCGAAAGTACCGGGATCCACACTTCGCCGGACGTTTCATCGGCTTCCGGATAATATGAAATGCATCCCTCCGCTACGTCTGACAAATCTGTGTTCAGCGGGGGTAAAAAGTGCCCCGCGAAAACGGCCACACCGCCAACCTTCACATTGTATTGAAGTATGGAAGAGCCTGATGCGGGTGCGTCGTTGCATACCCTGAGCGGATTACGGCAAAATGCATACCCTGATGATATGTCGGGAAACTCCAGCATTACTTGGCAAATAATGTTTGTAGTGCCATTGAGCCGATAAAAGAGACCTCTATCTGCATATTATTGATAAATGCCTCTCTGTCGGCGGATGGGGTGGTCATAAATAAGTAGAAATCATCTCGTGAGCCATGATGAATACGCTTCCATTCTGTGTAGAGTTTCTTCACGTCACCACATTGCGGCGCTAATACAATGTTGTTTTTCTCCATGTGGCAAAGGTATATATCGCGGTCCTGGCAATAAAGGACATTATGCTTATGAAAAATCACGAACCTACTTTTTCCAACTTCACGGTGTATTCCAGAGGAATGTCGAATTCGTCAATTTTCTTCCTGTCAACAGGGCGGAAACTGCTAACCTGTCCATTTTTTTTAGGATAGATTTCAAGCATCATTGAATATTTTGCCCGGCACTGGTATGTGGCAGTGATGGTTTCACCCCTGGATGTCACTTGTGGTGGAATCTGAAAACGTGGATCACGGTCCCATGTCATACCTACCGCCCAGACCTTTAACGGATATGCGGCCAAAACGGCTTTCTTTGTAGAAGTCTCATATTGAGGGTCGGTATGCCATGAATTTGGAGGGAGGTATAGACTGACGGCCTTTTTTCTGGCTCTGTCAGACTGATACATTTTGTTCATGTCGCTGCTTATGAATTTCCATCCGTGCCGCAAAGCGCATAATTCCAGCACCGGAGACATATCTTTTTCGGATGCTTTAGAGGATATTAACCGGAATGCAGCTTCCGCCATGATGGCAGACTCTTGGGCCGGTAAAGAATATTTCAATTTATCAATCAGGCATAAAGCCCCGTTGAAAACGACCGGTGAAATAAAATCAATCATCGATAACCGATGCATTGGGATTCTCAATCTGACCTCACAAGTACGCGGCGCATTACGGAGCAATGCATCATATTCTTTCCAGAACCTGTCGTACAATCCGTTTTTAAACTGGAACAGCAAGGTTGTGGAGTGTGATATTTCAGGGTTTTCCCATTCAAAGGTTTCCCCCTCGCCCGTCTCATGAGACAGGCGCCCTATGGTGCCAAGTGGTAAGGTTTTAGTGCCGGTAAAAGCCCACATGAAAGCTAATGGTGCTGAGTTGCTATCATCATCCTTCTTGTCGTTTCCACGGATAAGTGTATGCCTGTGTTTTGATCCGGTTGCAAAAAACGGCACGGCACCAGCCACTCCGTCAGATTCACCCGCTACATTTCTCAGCGGCACCCATTCGTCATCACTTGAAAGCTCCACGGCTTCCATCCCTTCCGGTTGTGGATCCCAATTGAAAAAAGCAGTGCTTTTTTCTTGAAAAGTTCCGACAGAATCGCCGGTTTTATACCACATGCAGCAAACAGGGTCGTAAACGCATTCATGCCCATCGTTACCTGACGGAGAAGAGGTCACATAAATCTGGTCTGTGTCGCAGCCTTTTATGAAGTCTTCAAACCTTTCACATGCGGGAGCTGCGTTTTCCAATGAAGCGGCCGCAGAAAGCGTCAGATATTGCCGTGTGCTGAAGTTGATGACTGGCAAAGCCATGGCGTTGGCCGACAGCTCTTCCACCGCCCCCTGTTTCAGAATATCCTTCAATAGTTTTACATCTGCGGTCCGGTTGTTGAAATTCAAATTATAAACACATCCGAATCTTACCCATAAAGCATTAAGAAATGATTCAACCGTGCAATCAGGCATAAGATCTGATATGTGGATTTTACCTGTGCAAAGTGCGTCTGCGGTATTATTAAGAACAACAAGCCTGGCCAGATCACCCTCCTTAAACGGATTTGAAATCATCCGGAATCCGATTTCTTCGAATAAAAGCTCCAGTACGTACCACACTCTCAGGAACGGTGTGACTCCGTAACGCGGCGGTACGTCCACCTCTGTGACCTTACCGTCGATCACCCTTTTTACCGGACCTGTGATTTCTCCGCCCATGCGCCCCGGTGCGTTCAATATTTCCCAATAATTTGTGGAAACGGAACCTTTTCCGGTAGAATCGACAGTTTGCATTCCCACAGCAATAGGGAACACTGCAAACGGAATTTCATCCGGGCGAGCTTGACTGTAGACAGCTCCCCAGATGTAATCAAGCACATCGGCGCCAGGATCATCATCGGCGGCATAGTCCAATACCGGAAGATTCACCAGGTCGGGGAGTTGCTTTTTCTGCCATTTTTCATAGGCCACGGAGTTGTCGAAGCCGATATTGAATGTGATTCCGCTGGCAGCTGACACCGATGAAATATTAAGGCTTCCACGGCGCACATAGGATCCAGCGACAACCTCACAGCTTTTATCGGCACTTTCCATATCGGCATCAAGCCGGTGTTTGAAGCCGGTCAAACGCAAGTTCCTGGGGGTGGGAGGAACAGTTGCAGGAACAGATTGGCTTCCACGGTCATTGAATATCGGCGACGTGTCCTCGATGTCAAACGAAAATCCCTGTGGCATGTCAAGTGCCTCGCCGTCAATGTTGATTCTTACCATAATTTTTTAGTCGTGAGAGATAGGTTGATTTCTATGATGATTTGTTGCGTGTGAACGGTGCCCGGGAGCGCTCGGCGGTTTCGGCCGCTTTTTCAAGGTCGGCGAACACCACGTATGCCCGGATTGCTTTTATTGCCTCGGTGGCAGCCCGCAGATCAGCCACCGCACCGGCCAGTTCTTCGGCAGCCGGTGATGTCTGGCCGGCGACAAAACCACCTTCGGCATATCCTACCGGGAAATAAGGGCTGCCACCTGTTGCAATCTGTTTATTGCGTCTTATGGCCTCTATGGTGGCAACCGCATCGATTACCTGAGGAATGCCCATTATCGGCTTAGGCACCACATACTCGCCTCGGTGGACTACACCCGCCACCTCATAGCGGTCGCCGTCTCCTGTGTAGCCACCTTCGGCAAATCCCAACAGAACACGCTCCGCCTTGGCCGGGGCAGATGTCGAACTGCCGGATGTCTTACCCGGTTGCATATTCTTGATTTTATCGCGCTCCGCCTTGGCCTGTACTACTTGGGCGGCACCCGTAGCGGTCAGCATGGCGGCGGCTATACCACCGCCAATCCAACCGAGGTCGGCGAAAGCCTTCATAATCGCAACCGCTGTGTCTGCGACAATCTGCGAGACCTTTATGGCAAAATTGACATCGGCGTATTTCTTCTGGATTTCGAGTTTTTTGTTTTCCTTTTCTTCTTCGAGTGCGGCGGTATCTTCTCCATTATTCTTGGCTTGCTGTATCAGCGCATCGTATTTGGCATCACTCGTGGCTATTTCTGCGTCTTGAATCGCCGAAAACATCGACCCGGATAGACCGGCGTAAAAATCGAAGTATTTTTTTGCCTTATTTATTTTCAGCTCCATCTTCTTCGACTCGAATTCTTGCTCGCTGATTATTTCCTGGTCAAGCATGTTTTGGTATGATGCCAGCTGCCGGTCATACTCGTCTTCCCAACTGAGACCGTTAGCTTCTTTCATCTGCCACATCTCTTCCTGATATTCGTAATTGATTGCCGCAAGTGCCCGTTTTTTTGCTTTCTCCAGCTCAGTGGTGTCGTTTCCGGCCTTCTTCTCTGCCAGAATCAATGTGTCAAACATTTCTTGGGTGCCTTTGATTCTCAGGTCAAAAGCGTCTTTTATGCCTTTGGGGCTGACCGCATTTTGCAGAAGCTCACGCATCTTTTCGGAATATACTCCTGTAGCGGTAAGCAACTTACTTTCTTCGGCGGTGATTTGCGTTGCAAGTTCTTCGAGAATTTTCCGGCGGTCTTCGGCTCCGAGGTTGTCGGCGGTTTCAATTTGTTCACGATAACTCTCCAACTCCGCCAGCCGGTCGGCATGACGGTCGCGCTCGGTGGTCAGCAGATATGCCTGGGCACCCTCTTCGGTAATCTGCTGGTCATGCACGGCTTTTTCTACAATCCGTTTGCGGTTATCGTGGAATGCGTCAATTGACGCAAGCCGGTCGTTGTGGCTTTCTGCATCCTGCCTGGCAATCGCGGCATTGATGGCCTGATTGGCGTCGATGAGTTGCAGCTTAAGCTTGTTTTCCTTGTCGGAGATTTTGTCGAGAGTTTGCGTGTGGGTTGCATCGGTGTTGGCGCGCAGAAGGGCAAGGGCATCCAGCAGCTCATCGCAGTAGCGGATTAATTCCCGGTTCTTTTGGATTGTCATCTCGGTTTCGGATATGTCGCCTTTCTGCTCATTGATTCCGGCGAGTCTCTCCTGGTGCTTATGGTCAACGGGGGCTGTGGCTTCGTCGATGGAGTCGTCGCCATATGTGCCCGGCTCGCGTTTTACCTTTGCATTGCCCAGAATCAGCTTCTTTTCTTCGCGGAGGGCTTTGATGCGGGTTTGGATCTGACGGAGCTCTTCGTTATTTGATGGTTCTTTTTTCCGAAGCACTTTAAGTTCGGCATTGATGGCCTTCAACCGTTCCACGAGGTTGTCGGCCAGAGAAGCCGCGTTGTTCAAGTCTTCACTCAACGGGTTTTCGGATTTGTCGGGAGGTGTGATCACACCTTTTTCAATAGCCTTGTCCATGCGGTCTTTAAAACTTTTGGCCGCCCATTCCATATCTTCCCATTCCTTTTTCAGCTTTCGCGCCTCTTTGTGGAGTTTGGCGGCATATTGTTTGCCACCTTTTGAGTGCTTGAGATATTTATCGGCCTCTTGAGCTTTTATGAGGGCTTCATCGTAGGCGTCGCGGGCGGCTTCGGCATCGCTGAGAAGTTGTACGAACTTGCTTTCGTTTGCTTTGTAGCGAGTCTCTTTTTCCAATGACACAAGGTATTCATCGAGGGCTTTTTTTGATGCGGTATATTTTCCGGTAGTCTCGTCGATTTTGGCATTATATTGCGGTATTATCCTGTTGAGTTCGGCCACCGCCTTTTTGCGGCGGTTCAACGACACCTTTTCATTTTCGGCAACCATTATCAGGGCTTCGATTTTCCCTTTCTGTTCGCCGTAGGCTTTTCCGGCCTCCTTTGCCGCTTCGGTGAATGCGTCGGTTTTCTCTTTTGCCTTGTCCATGCCCGACGTCAAACTTGCGCAAGCCGCCACCACAGTTCCCAGTACGGCCACGACCGCGCCGATGCCGGTTGACATTAGGGCTATCTTGAATGCACGGAAAGAGACAGTGGCGGCTTTCACATTGCCTGTGACGAGGCGGAATATTCCGTTGAGCAACAGCGCTCCTATGCGGAACGCGGCAACGACTGCCGAACCGGATTTAATGGTGGCGAGATAGATTTTAGTGGCGGTGTTGGCCATTAATGTGGCGCCCTTATATCCTATGAGCGCCACTGCCGCCAGTTTTATCGCACCACTAAACCGCGACAGGAACTCATAGGCATCACCGGCCTTGCGCACCACAGTTGTCAGGGCGTTGACAAACTCTTTTATCGGGCCGTTTGTGCCTTCCGACAGTTTCAACACCAGCTCCTCGGCTGCCGACCTGAGTCCGGCCATTGCTCCGGCCACATTGTCGCCCATGATGCCGGCCATGTTGTTGAATTGGCTTTTAACCCCAGAAATGGAATCGCGCAGTGATGAAAGCGTGTCGGCTGAATTTAGGAATGTGGAGAATGCTGCCACGCTACGTTTGTCGGTCAGTTCAAGGGCTTTGGCGAGATTTATTCCTTCGGCATCAAGTTTCTTCAACCCCATGGCGAGGTCGTCGGCGTTCTTGACCGGAGCCCCGAGGGCTTTTGCCAGGTCTCCGTTGGCATCGCAAAGATTGAGGATAATGTTGCGGGTGGCAGTGGCGGCGCTGGAGGCGTCGAAGCCGGCGTTGGCGAGTTGACCAAGCAATGCGGTTGTGTCTTCAAGGCTGAGTCCGAAAGAGTTTGCCACTGGGCCAACGGTTGCCAGGGATGCCTCAAGTTTTGAAAAGTCGAGTGCTGTTTTGGTAGTGGCCACGGCGAATGTTGCGAGCACGTCTTCGGTCTGGCTTGCGTCTTTGTTGAAAATCCTGAGCGCAGCCCCGGCAAATGCCGATGCCCTGGCCAGGTCGGTGTCGACGGCCTTTGCGAATTTCAATACCGCACCCTCCATTTTCATTATCTGGTCCTGGCCGAAACCGAGTTTGGCAAGCTCAATCTGAAGGCTCGTAACCTGTGCGGCGGAGTAGGATGTGGTTGCACCAAGCTGGCGGGCTGCGGCTTCCAGATTCTTAATACCATCCTTCGTTGTTCCAAGGATTCCGGCAAGTTTGGAATTAGCCTTCTCGAAATCAACAATCAGATTAAACGCATCTTTGAATGCTCCGGATATAAGGGTGAAAACAGTCAGGCCAATACCGTTGAAAAAGCCGATAATGGTCTGTTTCATTTTAGTAAGCGAGTAAAAACCGCCTTGAAGTCCACGGGCCGAGGCGTTGGCCTTGTCGAGAGCCGCTTGAACTTTATTTATCTCGCCGCGTAGTTCTTTATATCGTTTGGGGTCAGTTGCATTCGAGGTATTGTTAAACTCCCGTTGTAATTCCTTAAGGCGTTTCCGTAACTGAGTTACGGTCATTGAAGTCAAATCGAACCGCTTTGCAACCTCATCCATTTTTGCGCGGTTCTCCGACATCGCCCTGGAATACTGATTGACAGATTTCCGGAGATTGTCCCACTCGGTCGAGCCTTTCTTCCCTTCTGCTTCGAGCTGTGCCATTGCCTTCCGGCTGGCATTTGATTGATTCTGGAGATCCTTGTTGGCCTTCTCCAGTTTGTGGAACTCTTCCTGGGCCTGTGTCGCGTTCAGCGTCAGTACCCATTTTATATAGTCAGGTTTTAGTTTTGCCATTGCGTCAACGTTAAAAGTCAACGCAAAGGTATTTGGAGATATAAATGTGCTAAAGGACGTCAGATAATGCCACCGTCGCCACCGTCGCTTCCATAGAATCCCGTTGTACTCGATTCGTCTGCGGATGTTCCGTAGCCGTTTTTCCACTCCTGGCGCTCACTCTTCCGGATGAAGTCGCGGTTTTCGCGGTTCCATGTCTCGAGGTTTTCACGCATGATTCTCTTTTTGTGCGCCTCGGCAATGGCCCCGGCTCTTGCCCACAGCACAAGCCATTTCAAAAAATTCCTTCTTCGTTTCATCGTTCAAGCCCTTTCGTTATAAGTTCCGTTATCATATTCGAGACGGGGAGCTGTTGCCTGGCTGCTTCGGCGCGGACCACTTCGAGCTGCCATGCCGGGAGCGTTACCGATATTTTAATCCGTGGCTCGCCGTCGAGCGACTTTCGTCCGGCGTTTTTCCGTGCGCCACCACTGCCTAATCCTCCCATGCTGTTGAGTTATTGAGTTTATGCAAAGGTAATTATAATTTTGGAAATAGTAGTATGCTTTCAAAATAAATAAATGTGTTATGCAACATATATCCCCCGGTGCAGAGAACCGGGGGATATGTATGTGTCAGAGCTGCGCGGCGGGGGTGTCGTTGGCGGGATTGTCGGCATCGGGAGGCGCGGACAGCGTTGTGATGTCGCGGCGTATCATCTGTAGCACACGCAGCCGGTTGAGGGTCT
>ERZ778514.2173-NODE-2173-length-12996-cov-10.321923_pt1 | contig 12996 bp, 10 predicted proteins | sample MGYA00510344_ERZ778514 | MGnify/ENA primary metagenome ERZ778514 (study PRJEB29527, sample SAMN07138968) | mouse gut metagenome | material: feces | host: mouse | place: China:Nanjing | collected 2016-01-25 ... | reverse complement strand
GTGCGCGCCCGGCCGAGGGGAGCGCCGCGGCGGGTGCCGCGGGCGTGCCGCAGGGCGTGGCGGGCGACTACGCCGTGGGGCAGCGGGTCGAGCACCCCAAATTCGGCGCCGGTACCATCCTCCGCATCGAGACCCTCGCCACCGACCACAAGCTGGTGGTCGACTTCGGCTCCTACGGCGAGAAGACCCTCCTGGCGAAGTTCGCCAAGCTCACAAAGTTGTGAAGTAAAAAGTGATAAGTATAAAGTAAAAACTAAAAATTATAAACTACGGGGTTTTGGTCAAGCGGGAGAAAAGCAAGCGCTTCGCCGTGCGTATCGTAAAGTGCTGCCGGTTTTTGCAGGCCGAGCGGCAGGAGTACGTGCTGTCGAAGCAGCTCATGCGGAGCGGGACGTCGATCGGCGCCAACATCGCGGAGTCGGTCCATGCTCAAAGCCGCAGGGATTTCGTGTCCAAGATAAATATCGCATTGAAAGAGGCCGGGGAGACCCGCTACTGGCTGGAAATATTGTATGAATCGGAGCTGATTTCGAAAGAGATGTTCGATTCGTTGTCGGCCGATTGCGACGAGCTGGCGCGCATTCTGGCCAGCACCGTCAGAACCATCAAACAGAACGCCTGAAATATCTACTTCTCACTTTTTACTTCTCACTTTTCACTTAATTACTTATGACTTTAAAGCAGCGTTACGACGGCATCATCGCCTGGTTTTCGGAGCATATGCCGGTGGCCGAGAGCGAGCTGCGCTACGAGAATCCCTACCAGCTGCTCGTGGCGGTGATCCTCTCGGCGCAGTGCACCGACAAGCGGGTCAACATGACCACGCCGGCGCTCTTCGAGGCCTTCCCGACCCCCTACGACATGGCCGCGGCGGGTGCCGAGGGGATCTACCCTTATATCAAGAGCATCTCCTATCCCAACAACAAGGCGAAGAACCTCGCGGGCATGGCGCGCATGCTCTGCGACGAGTTCGGGGGCGAGGTGCCCTCGGACCTCGACCGCATGCAGCGGCTGCCGGGCGTCGGGCGCAAGACGGCCAACGTGCTGGGGGCGGTGCTCTGGCAGCGGGAGGTGATGCCGGTCGACACGCACGTCTTCCGCGTCTCGGAGCGCATCGGGCTGACGACCCGCTCGAAGACCCCCTTGCAGACCGAGCGGACGCTCGAGCGCCACATCCCGGGCCGCCTGCTGCCCGTCGCCCACCACTGGCTGATCCTCCACGGACGCTACGTCTGCACGGCGCGCGCGCCCAAGTGCGCCGCGTGCGGCATCGCGGCGTGGTGCCGCATGTTCGCCGCCGAGAAAAAAGAGCGATGATAGCGTGCGTTTCGAATTAAAACGCTATATTTACGGCAAACACACTAATCCGTAACTCTATGAAGAACTTTTTACGCAGGGGGGGGATCCTCGCACTCCTGGCGGCCGTCGCGTTGGGCGCGGCCTCGTGCGGCAGTGATCCCGATGTGCAGCCCACGGCAGGCGTGACCGAGCAGCACTGGAAGCAGATCGAGCAGATCGCGGGCGGCGCGGTCGAGAAGAGCTACGCCTTCACGGCAGCCGGAGCCTGGACGGCCCGCAGCACGGCCTCGTGGGCCGTGGTGAAGAGCGAGTCGGGCCAGGCGGGGCGGTCGGAGCTGCGCGTCGCGGCGGACGAGAACACCTCGGGCACCGAGCGTTCGGCCACCATCACCGTGCAGGTCAAGGGTCACGGCCCCTCGTCGTTCATCCTCAAGCAGCAGTCGCTGACGACCGCCTCGAAGGATAACGAGACGCTCGACCGCTGGATGTTCGACTACATGAAGACCCACTACCTCTGGAACGAGGCCGTGGCGAAGCTCACGCCCGACTATACGCTCGACTACAAGGAGTTCCTGCGCAAGGTGCTCGTCGACGTCGCCGCCCAGGGCGACGTGAACCACGACGACGGCCACTGGAGCGTCGACAATGCGGGCCAGAGCGTGCGCCAGTCGTTCTACACCAACATCCAGCGCTACCCGAAGGCCACGCGCGGCACGCGCGAGACGGCCGACGGCTTCGGCATCGACTACATCGTCTACGGCAGCTTCGTCGACGGGGCGGGCAATTCCACCGGCGAACTTTTCTTCATCGTGCTGGCCGTGGCCCCCGGCTCGCCGGCGGACAAGGCGGGCGTGCAGCGCGGCGACTACATCGTCAAGGTCGCGGGGCGCGCCATCACCCCGACGACCCTCGAAGCCGACTGGGGGCTGCTCATGTCGCAGACCTCGGCCGCCACGGCGACCTTCTCGCCGGGCGTGTTGAGCGGTAACGGACTGGGCGTCGGCGATCCCAAGACGCTGACGCGCGCCACCTACGACGACAATCCCGTATGGCTGGCCAAGACCTTCGACTCGCCGGCCGGCAAGGTGGGCTACCTCTGGTACAACGCCTTCAACCTCAACTACGACGACGAGCTGATCGCGGCCGTCGGCCGGCTCAAGGCCGAGGGGGCGAAGGAGCTGATCCTCGACCTGCGCTACAACGGCGGCGGCCACGTGGTGTCGAGCGTCGTGCTCGGCACGCTCGTGGCGGGCGACGCCAAGAAGGGGCAGGTCTATGCCAACACCACCTACAACGCCGATCGCATGGCCGCGGGCGAGAAGGCGGCGATCTACAGCCTGGGCAGCGCGATCGTCAAGTACGGCGGCGCCAACGGCAATGACGCCCGCTACGAGCCGATCGCGACGGCCCTCGCCTCGTCGCTCGGCCTCCAGACGGTCTACGTGCTGGGCACCTCCAACACGGCCTCGGCCAGCGAGCTGGTCATCAACGGCCTGCGGGGCGTCGACATTGAGGTGCGCCTGATCGGCGGCCGCACCAACGGCAAGAACGTGGGCATGGAGCCCATCGTCAGGGAGCTGGGCGACTGGGAGTACGACTTCAGCCCCGTGACCTTCTACTCGGTCAACGCCAAGGGATTCAAGGACTACAGCGACGGCTTCGCGCCCGATGCGGCGCTCAACGAGCTCTCCGGCGACATCTATCCGATGGGCGACGAGCGCGACCCGCTGATCGCCTCGGCGCTGCGGTGGATCGGGGGGCAGAACCCCGCATCGGCGGCCCTCACGCGCGCCGACGGGCGCGAGCTCATCGCGCTGCCGCGCCCGGCCCGCCGGCTCGACGGTATGATCGCGGTGCCTCTCGAATAGGGGAGCGCTGCCCGAGCGAAACTGGGGCGACACCTGCGGGTGCCGCCCCCTTTTGTGGGGTCGTGCGGGCGAAATCCGAAAAAAATGCCTATCTTGTGGCAGAATTCGACGAATTACGATTAACCGATAACCACGATTTATGAAAAAATTACTGACCGTTTTTGCCGCCGCCGCGCTCTTCGGCGGCGTGGCTTCGGCCCAGGAGGCCGAGTTCGATCTGGGCTCCCAGCGCTCCGAGTCGCAGCACGTGCTGAAGATTCCCGGGGAGCGGATCGACCACCAGGGCCTCGCGATCAACCCCACGCCCCACGCCATCGCCGTCGATCCGGCTGGCCGCCTCGACATCTCGGCGGGCGTGGCGGTGAAGGATCGCCAGGGCCGCTTCTCGGCCGACCTCGATTTCCTCACCCTCGCTCCCAAAGGGGTGGCGCTGACGATCGACTTCGGTGCGAAGCTCGCTGCCAAGGCCGGCGTCGAGGCGCTCTCGGGCGCCTATAAGCTCTCCGTGGGCAAGCGGGGGATCGCGATCACGGGCTACGACGAGCGGGGCGCCTTCTACGGCCTGCAGACGCTGCGCCAGATCGTCGCCAGCCCCGCGGCCCGCACCGGCCTGCCCTACGTGGAGATCGCCGACTATCCCGACCTGCGCTACCGCGGCGTGGTGGAGGGCTTCTACGGCAACCCCTGGTCGCACGAGGTGCGCCTGTCGCTGATCGACCTCTACGGCCGTCTGAAGATGAACAGCTACCTCTACGGCCCCAAGGACGACCCCTACCACAGCTGCCCCAACTGGCGCCTGCCCTATCCCGAGGATGAGGCGCGGCAGCTCAAGGAGCTCGTGGAGGCGTGCCGCCGCAACCGCGTCGACTTCGTGTGGGCGATCCACCCGGGACAGGACATCAAGTGGAACGAGGAGGACTACGGCAACCTGGTGCACAAGTTCAACCTGATGTACGACCTGGGCGTGCGCGCCTTCGCCATCTTCTTCGACGACATCTCGGGCGAGGGCACCAACCCCGAGCGTCAGACCGAGCTGCTCAACCGCCTCGACCGCGACTTCGTCAAGGCGAAGGGCGACGTGGCGTCGCTCATCGTCTGCCCGACCGACTACACCCGTCTGTGGGCCAACCCCACGCCGCAGGGCAGCCTGGTCGTCTACGGCAAGACGCTCGACCCGTCGATCGAGGTCTTCTGGACGGGCGACGTGGTGTGCAGCGACCTCACGCGCGAGACGCTCGACTGGGTCAACTCGCGCATCAAGCGCCCGGCGTTCTACTGGTGGAACTTCCCCGTGACCGACTACGCGCGCCACATCCTGATGATGGGCCCCGTCTACGGCCTCGAGACCTCGCTCACGGCCGACGATCTGTGCGGCCTGGTGAGCAATCCCATGGAGCACGGCGAGGCATCGAAGATCGCCCTCTACAGCGTGGCCGACTACACCTGGAACATCGCCGCCTACAACCCCATCGACAGCTGGGAGCGCGCCTTCGACTACCTGGCGCCCGAGGTGCGCGACGCCCTGCGTACCTTCTCCATCCACAGCTGCGACACGGAGACGGGCTACCGCCGCGACGAGTCGTGGGAGACCGAGACCTTCCGTGCCGATAACTACACCGACGCCCAGTACGCCGCCCTCGTGGCCGAGTTCGCCCGCATCGAGCGCGTGCCCGCGACGCTGGAGCGCGGCTGCGCCAACCGCGCGCTGCTGGCCGAGCTGCGCCCGTGGCTCGTCGAGTTCGGCAAGCTGGGCGAGCGCGGCCGCCGGGCCCTGGAGCTCATCAAGATCCGCGAGGCGGGCGACGACGCCACCTTCTGGGCCGGCTACGTGGCAAACCGCATGACGGCGGAGGATCGGGCCGCCTACAACGCCCACAAGTCGGGCACGCTGCGCCTGCAACCCTTCTACGAGAACGCCATGGACGACCTGGTGCGCGGCTTCTACCGCTCGCTCACGGGCGACGAGCCCATGGCCTGCCGCGGCATCGGCTCGTTCCGCACCGCTTCGTCGACCCAGTCGAAGCTCATGTTCGACAACGACGACAAGACCTTCTACACCTCGGGCAACGCCCAGAAGACGGGCGACTGGATCGGCGCCGACCTGGGCACGGTGCGCGACGTGCGCGAGGTGGTGATCCTCCAGGGCCGCAACTCGACGGACGACGTAGACTACTTCGACCATGCCGTCGTGGAGTGCTCCGAGACGGGCCGCGAGTGGACGGTGCTGTGCGACGATCTGGAGAAGCAGTACGAGATCCGCTGGACGGGCGAGCCGGTCAAGGCGCGCTATGTGCGTCTGCGCAAGCTGCCTTCGGAGAAGCGCAACTGGGCTGCCGTGCGCACCTTCGCCGTCAACCCGGTCAAGACCGAGACGCTCGGCTTCGCCCTGGAGGCCGACGCGCCGGCCGATGCGCTGCGCGCGTTCGACGGCAACCCCATGACGACCTGCATGCTCGACGGCCGCATGGCCTTCGAGGTGCCCGCGGGCGTGGGGCGCTATACGCTGCTGCTGGGCGCCGTGGGCGAGCCGGTGCGCGTCGTGCAGCTCGCCGCCGACGGCACGCCGCTGGCCGAGAGCCGCTGCGTGGATCCCTTTACCGCGATCGAGGTGGCCGAGGGCGCCGCGCGCATCGCCCTCGAGGGCGCCGTCGAGATCTTCGAGATCCTTCCCGCGGCGCGCAAGTAGCCTGCCGCCGCGACGCTTTCGGGGCCGCCTTCTTCCGGAGGGCGGCCCCGATTCGTTGTGCCGTGCGGACGTTTCGGGCCGATCTTGGCGGGCGAACTTGTTTCTGCGCGCGACTTTTCGTATCTTTGCAGTTCAAACCGCCCGCTATGACGCTATCCGCAGAACACATCGAACGATTGCGCGCGCTGCTCGCACCTGCGGCCCGCCGCATCGTGCTGCTCGCCCACACCAATCCCGACGGCGACGCCGTAGGCTCGTCGCTCGCCTGGGCCGGGGCGCTGCGTGCCCTCGGACACCAGGTCACCTGCGTCGTCCCCAACAAATACCCCTACTTCCTCGACTGGATGCCCGGCATCGACGAGGTGGTCGTCTTCAAGAACGACACGGAGGGGCGCGCCGCGCAGGCGATCGCCGCGGCCGACCTCATCTTCTGCCTCGACTTCAACGCCCTCTCGCGGCTGGAGATCATGAGCGACGCCCTGCACGCCAACACCGCCGCGCAGCGCATACTGATCGACCACCACCTCTCGCCCGCCGAGGAGTTCGACCTGGCCTTCTCGCACCCCGACGCCTCGTCGACCTGCTTCATCGTCTACTCGCTCATCGAGGCGCTGTGGGGCACCGACGTCATCACGCGCGAGATGGCCGAGGCGCTCTACGTGGGTATGATGACCGATACGGGCAACTTCGCCTTCTCGCACCTCACGCCCGAGCTCTTCCGCGCCGTGGCCGTGCTCATCGAGCGCGGCATCAGCATCCAGGAGATCCACGACAGCGTCTACAACGCCTACACGGAGGACCGCGCGCGGCTGTTCGGCTATGTCATCAACCGCAAGATGGAGCTCGTCGAGGGGGGCACGGTGGCCTACATGTCGCTCAAGGAGAGCGAGATGCGCCGCTTCGCATTCCAGCAGGGCGACAGCGAGGGGTTCGTCAACTACCCGCTGTCGATCAAGAAGATGAAGATGTCGGCGATGCTGCTCGCCCACCGCAAATTCATCCGCGTGTCGCTGCGCTCGCGCGGCGATGTCGACGTCAACCTCTTCGCCCGCCGCTACTTCGAGGGGGGCGGCCACCGCAACGCCGCGGGCGGCAAGTCGTTCGACACGATGGAACGCACGATCGAGCGCTTCGTCGCCGCCGTGCGCGAGTTCGCCGCCGAGGGGCACCTCGGATAACCTTTTCGCAACCAGACAGATCGTTATGTTCAAGGAAAACAGGGGCGAGGTGCTGCACGGCATTCTGCTCATCGTGCTCTTCTCGTTCTCGGCGTTCTACATCGCCGGATTCGACTTCGTCAGGCGGCTGTCGCTCAGCCCGCTCATCGTGGGCATCGTGCTGGGCATGCTCTACGCCAACAGCCTGCGCAACAAGCTGCCCGAGACGTGGGTGCCGGGCATCCGCTTCTGCTCGAAGACGCTGCTGCGCCTGGGCGTCGTGCTCTACGGCTTCCGCCTCACGTTCCAGCAGGTGGCCGAGATCGGCCCCACGGCCGTGGCGGTCGACGCCGTCGTCGTCGCCGGGACGCTCGCGCTGGGCCTCGTGCTGGGCCGGCTGCTGCGCCTCGACTCCGAGACGGCCCTCATGACCTCGACCGGCAGCGCCATCTGCGGCGCCGCGGCCGTGCTGGGCGCCGAGCCGGTGGTGCGCTGCGAGGCCCACAAGACCGCCGTGGCCGTGTCGACGGTGGTCCTCTTCGGCACGCTCTCCATGTTCCTCTACCCGGTGATGTACCGCGCCGGGTGGCTCGATGGCCTCTCGCCGCAGGCGCTGGCCGTCTACGTCGGCGCGACGCTCCACGAGGTGGCCCACGTGGTGGGGGCGGGCGACGCCGTCGACGCCGCCGGGGGCGACATCGCCGCTGCGGCGACGATCGCCAAGATGATCCGCGTGATGATGCTCGCCCCGGTGCTGGTGGCGATGAGCTTCGTGCTGGCGCGCCGCCGCAAGGGCGCCCCCGAGGCCGGCGGCGGGAAGATCGCGATTCCGTGGTTCGCCTTCTGGTTCGTGGCCGTCATCGGCCTCAACTCGCTGCTCGAGAGCGCCTCGTTCATTCCTGCCGACGCGCTGCGCGCCGTCGTGGGGGCGATCAACGACTTCGACACCTTCCTGCTGACGATGGCCATGACAGCACTCGGCGCCGAGACCAGCGCCGACAAGTTCCGGCAGGCGGGCGCCAAGCCCTTCCTCTTGGCCGGCGGGCTCTTCGTATGGCTGGTCGTCGGGGGCTACTTCCTCGCCCGCTGGATCTGCTGACCGCGTATCCCGCCGGGTTCGGGCGCTGCCGCTCCTGCGGCTACGGCCGGGGCCCGGGCGCCGCGTCGTGCTCCGAGTAGCGGAGCACGTGTTCCCTCACGAAGTCCGCGAAACGGCGGACTTCGTCGTGCGTGAGCCTCGCCGGGCGGCTCAGCGGCAGGAGCGCGTGGGGCTCGAAGGGGCGGCTGTAGGAGGGGTGGAGGTAGTCGCAGGGGTTCTCGACGAAGCCCAGACGGGCGTAGAAGTCGCGGCGCCGGCGGGTGGGCACGTCGACGGGCGGCTCGATCTCCAGAATCACGGGCGCGGGATCGGCGGCGCAGAAGGCCTCCAGGGCCCGCGTGCCGAGGTTGCGGCCCCGCATCGCGGGGTCGAAGGCGAGGTACTCGATGTAGCGGAAGCCCTCGCTCCGCCAGTGGTAGAGGATGCCGACGATGCGTCCGTCGAGGCGGATGGCGTCGGCCGTGAAGCGGGGATCGGCCAGTGCGGCGTCGTAGTCGGCGTCGGCGCGCCGTTCGCAGCGCGGGAAGCTCTCCTCGTAGATGCGCCGGGCCTCGGCCCAGCCGCTCTCGGAGCGCGACCGCAAGGGGGTGAATCGGAGTTCCATGGGGCGATTTTCGGACCAAGATAGGCAATTTCCGCCGCCCGTGCAAGGGACCGCGGCTCCGTCGGGCGAAGGGAAAAAGGGGCAGGGGCTTTTAATTCTCGCCGAAAATGAATATCTTGCAGGGATAAAACGCCGATAAGATGAAACAACGATTGGTCGCACTCGATGTCCTGCGGGGCCTGACGGTCGGGGGGATGATTCTGGTCAACACCCCCGGCACGTGGAACTACGTCTATGCTCCGCTGCGCCACGCGGTGTGGAACGGACTGACGCCCGCCGACCTGGTTTTCCCCTTCTTCCTCTTCATGATGGGCATGTCGATGTATCTCTCGCTGCGCCGCACGGGCTTCCGCCTCGACCGGCCGCTGCTGGGGCGCATCGTGCGGCGCACGGCGGCGATCTACCTCATCGGCACGGCGATCTACGGTCTGGCGACCCTCCTCGGGGCGCTGCGCGGTGCGGCGGCCGACCCCGCCGCGGCGAGCCCCTGGAGCGAGGCCTTCGCCGCGCTCGCCCACGTGCGGCTGACGGGGGTGTTGCAGCGCCTGGCCTTCGCCTACGGCATCGGGGCGGTGCTGGCCACCACGCTCCGCTACCGCACGCTGGTGTGGATCATCGGCCTGCTGCTGGCCCTCTACGGGGCGATCCTGCTCGCGGGCGACGGCTTCGTCTACGGCCCCGAGAACATCCTCTCGCGCGTCGACGTGGCCTGCTTCGGCGCCGAGCGCATCTATTGGGACAACGGCGTCGACCCCGAGGGGCTGCTGGGGCTCATCCCCTCCGTCGCCCACCTGCTGCTGGGCTTCTGCGCCGGGCGCCTCTGCCTCGAGGGCGGGGCGATGGAGGAGCGGCTGAACCGCCTCTTCGTCTTCGGCGCGCTGCTCCTCTTCGGCGGCCTGCTGCTCCACTACGGCCTGCCGCTCAACAAGAAGGTGTGGTCGCCCTCGTTCGTGCTCGCCACGAGCGGCTTCGCGTCGCTGCTGCTCGCCCTGCTGGTGTGGGCCATCGACGTGCGGGGCCGCTTCCGCCGCACGGCGGCCTTCGAGGTGTTCGGTGTCAACCCCCTCTTCTGCTACGTCTTCAGCGAGGTGGCGGCCATACTCCTCGTCTCGCTGCCCGTCGGCGGGCCGAGCGCCGCCCGCAGGCTCTACGGCGCGCTGGCCGCTCTCATGGGCGACGGCTACGCGGCGTCGCTCCTCTACGGGCTGCTCTTCACGGCCTTCTGCTGGGGCGTGGGCTACGCGCTCTACCGCCGGCGCATCTGCATCCGCATCTGAGCCCTGTTTCGGATAATTTCGCTATATTTGATCTCGGAAACGAACGACACACAACATAAATCACACAATCAGATGAAACCTACGTTATTCGTACTGGCTGCGGGTATGGGTTCGCGCTACGGCGGACTGAAGCAGCTCGACGGTCTGGGCCCCAACGGCGAGACCATCATGGATTATTCGATCTTCGACGCCATCCGCGGCGGCTTCGGCAAGGTCGTCTTCGTCATCCGCAAGGATTTCGAGCAGGACTTCCGCGAGAAGGTCCTCTCGAAGTACGAGAACCACATCCCCGTGGAGGTGGTCTTCCAGTCGATCGACGACCTGCCCGAGGGCTTCACCCGCCCCGAGGAGCGCGTCAAGCCGTGGGGTACCAACCACGCCGTGCTGATGGGCAAGGAGGTCATCAAGGAGCCCTTCGCCGTCATCAACGCCGACGACTTCTACGGTCGCGACGGCTTCCGCGTGCTGGGCGAGTGGCTGTCGAAGGCCGACGGTCGCGACGCCTACTGTATGGTGGGCTACCGCGTGGGCAACACCCTCTCGGAGAGCGGTACGGTGGCGCGCGGCATCTGCCAGACCAACGCCGAGGGCTACCTCACGGGCGTGGTCGAGCGTACCGACATCGCCCGCGTCGACGGCAAGATCACCTTCACGGGCGACGACGGCCGGCCGGAGACGACGGCCGAGACGACTCCCGTGTCGATGAACATGTGGGGCTTCACCCCCGACTACTTCGCCTACTCGGAGGAGCACTTCCGCAAGTTCCTCGCCGAGAACATCTCCAAGCCGAAGGCCGAGTTCTTCATTCCGCTCGTAGTCAACGACCTGATCGTGAGCGGCAAGGCCACGGTCGAGGTGCTCGACACGACGGCCAAGTGGTTCGGCGTGACCTACGCCGCCGACCGCCAGGGCGTCGTCGACAAGATCCGCGCCCTCATCGACGCCGGCGAATACCCCGAAAAGCTCTGGTAGGAGTCTGCCTTACTGTCATGCGAACCGCCCGCAGCCGTCATCCGGCTGCGGGCGCTTGCTATTAGAGGTATTATATAGTGAAAGATTTCCACAATCCTTTATGCAACCTTATACGTTCATTTGGATTAAAGCACATATTTCTGTTTCTGTATTTTATATAAAAAAGCTGGCTTGGACCGATTAGATGACCAATGGCACTGCATTCAAATAAAATGTTGAAAATATGTTCTAATTTTAATTCTGCGTATGATGGGCTCTGTTGGGCGTAAATGCGTATGTCTTTTAAATAAAATTCTCTTCGTCTATACGACGATAATAAATTAACGAATTTCTCTATTTGGCCATGGTCTACATATCCGACTAATTCATCTTTGATTTCTGGAAGAAAGTAGTTCGTCGAATATTTTTTTATTCCTTTCTCAATGGCTTGTGTCGATACTGTAGGCCCATTGCAGTATTCTTGTATTTTCTTTAATAGTTGAAGAAAGTCACGTGGTGTATGTCTTGTGTGTTCTAATAATGTTTGATATGTTGGTTGCTCTTCATGTCTCGGTGGAAATAATTCGCTGAAGATATCATTAAGTGAAGGATACACTAATTTCCCTCGAAGATTTGCTAGTTTAAGTAGATTACAGCGAGAATAATCGGTTGCACTACTCTCGTCGAACCAATCAAATTCATAGGCGGCATCTTGCCTGATTTTATTTTTGTTCGGATGGGGTAGTCGTTCAAAAATATCCGTACGGCATAATATTATGATTTTTGCTGGGATGTTTTCTGAACGGAAATAGACATTAAAAGTTTTTGCTTGATCAATAAGTGCGGCAATGGATTGATATTGGATGTCTTTTCCTGTGAATATCTCATCCAAGCCATCAATTATAATATAATGGTGATTCTTTGTGTGAATATTTTCTAGGCTATTCTTTAAGTACGATATAATGTGAGTAAAATCTATTTTTTCAATAGTATTGTCATTTTCGAAAACATATTCAAAAGAGGATAGAATACCTACCCTGAATACTCGTTTTGCAGACTTCTGAACAATATTGCTTATATTCGTTACTGGTAGAATGCCTATTTTTTGTAAAGTATCCAGTGTCTTTCTCCATTCTGCATTCCCCGTCAAACTTTCGTCTTGTGAAAATGAGTTAATTACATTTAATAGTAATAGCCAGTTCCATGCAATTGGTAATTTTGCTTCGGTCTCTGATTCTCCTTCTATAATTTTGGATAAACTTTTATGGGGAAATTCTGCTAAAAGAATATCATTTACAAATACGTCATATTTATTCGTATTGGTCAAACGGATATGTTCGAGTAAGGCTGTTTTGCCTGCTCCTTTATATCCTAAGAATAAAAATGTATGTTTATGTAATGCAAGATCTATAACTCCTGTTGCATCTAAATATCCGTTTATTAACAAATCCGGATATTCACAACCTTCATCTTTCGCGTCTGCTTTGCCGAAGTTTATTTTTCTGTAATCCATATTGTATATTATGTTTTACTCAATAAAAGAAATATTTACTATTAACAAATATACGAAAAAGTAGGGTTAAATAACATTTTTGATATAAAAATAAAATCGCTCGTCGGAAAAAATCCGACGAGCGATTTTGTGCCCAGGACAAGACTCGAACTTGCACGAACTAATGTTCACTACCCCCTCAAAGTAGCGTGTCTACCAATTTCACCACCTGGGCGGACACTCCCTATGTGTTTTCGGGAGTGCAAATGTAGTCACGATTTTCGTTTTTTCAAAATTTTCGGCCGAAAAAACGGCAAAAAAATCGGGAGACGGCCTCCGAGCCCGCTGCGGCGGGGCGCCGTCTCCCGAAAAACGGTTGTCGCAAAAGGCGCTTATCGCAGCGTCATCTCGTCGATGAGGTAGCCCGCGCCGCCGATGCGGTCGATCGTGAAGAGCACGTAGCGGATGTCGACGGCGATGTTGCGGCAGATCGTGGGGTCGAAGACGATGTCGCTCATCGTCGAGCGCCACGTGCGGTCGAAGTTGATGCCCACCAGCTCGCC
>ERZ778514.2160-NODE-2160-length-13057-cov-4.527380_pt1 | contig 13057 bp, 8 predicted proteins | sample MGYA00510344_ERZ778514 | MGnify/ENA primary metagenome ERZ778514 (study PRJEB29527, sample SAMN07138968) | mouse gut metagenome | material: feces | host: mouse | place: China:Nanjing | collected 2016-01-25 ... | reverse complement strand
TTTCAAAAGGACAAGTACGGAAAAAGACACGAATCCTACAATGATAATTCCATAAAGACACCAAGAAAAATAATCAATCTCAACACTAAAAATCATCTGTCACCTTTTTATTTCTCTGACAAATTTAGACAAAAGCCCCCTCAGAATTATACTCCTGAGGGGGCCTGTATAAAGGTTTTTCTGTTTTTTGCGATTATTTCTCTTTTTTACTTCTGCTGTACATTGTCCAGTTTCTTTGCCGCTCCTTTCTTCAGCTTGAGACCGGTCTTGATCTCGTCAAATCCTTCTCCATAGACACTGTTCGCGCTTGAGACGGAGACGAAAGCCTTGGGATCAATGTTCTTCACAGCCTCTACAATGGTATGAAGCTGGACCTTGCGGCAGATGATCAGGAGCACCTTGCTTTCCGCTCCCGTATACCATCCTACTGAATCCAATGCGGTGACTCCCCTGTTCATATTGTTTATCATATAATCAGCAATTTCCTTGTACCTGGAGGAGAAAATCAATATCTGCATTGAAGACTTGTTGCCCAGGAGCACCCAGTCGACAGTAAATGAAAATGTCACCATAGTAACATATCCGTATACCATATCATCCAACGTCTTGTCCGGTACCAGCAGTACGGAAGCGATGATGAAAAGGTCGGCATACAGATATACCTTTCCTGGAGACACCGGCCAATACTTGTTGACGACCATAGCGAGAATGTCCGTTCCTCCCGTACTGCCTCCGCGCATCAGCACTATTCCTATACCTATCGCTTCGATAAGACCTCCAACTATGGCAGTAATGAGCCTGTCGTCAAATGTAACCACAAGATATTCATCAAACCTCGGAAGTATGTCAAAGAGCAATGTCGATACCATTATCGCATATATGGTCTTGAATCCGAATCCTTTGCCGAGAGCGGCAAATCCAGCGATAAGCAGGAAGGCATTCAAGACAAAGAACGAATAGGACACCGGTATGGCACCGTTGGACGCGAAATAGATTATAGTACAGATACCAGTACCTCCTCCGCTGGCGATACCTCCGGGAATAAGAAAGGATGTCCATCCCATACAATATAGGATAAGACCGAAAGTAATCAGAAAATAGTCCCAAATCACATACAGTATGTGTTTTGGCGTCAGATTGCCAAGTTTTCCCATAGGGCACTGAATTACAATTAGTTTACAATCACTTAATTACAATATTTACAATCTTGCCAGGAACGACGATCACCTTTACGATATTCGAGTCTCCAAGATATCTGGCCGTCTGTTCCATAGAGCGTACATTAGCTTCCACATCCTCCCTTGACATATCTTTCGGAAGGCTGACTGTGAAACGGGTCTTGCCGTTGAAAGACACTGCATACGTACATTCAGACTCCACGGTATATGCCTCAACATATTCAGGGAAAGACGCGAATGTGATGCTGTCATTATGTCCGAGAGCCTCCCACAGCTCTTCAGCGATATGAGGGGCAAACGGAGACAGGAGGATGATCAGAGGTTCCAGGACCTCCCTTTTGTGGCACTGGTGTTCGTAAAGCTCGTTCACGGCGATCATAAACGCGCTGACTGCTGTATTGAAAGAGAAGTTCTCTATATCAGTACGTGCCTTTCCGATAAGCCTGTGAAGAGTCTTCAGCTCTGCCGGAGACGCCTTTTCATCGGTCACGATAAATCCGTCCCTGTCATAGAAAAGCCTCCATACCCTTTTGAGGAAACGGTTTACGCCGTCGATTCCCTTGGTGTCCCACGGCTTTGACTGTTCAAGAGGACCGAGGAACATCTCGTAAAGCCTCAATGTGTCAGCTCCGTATGTATCACATATCATATCCGGATTGACGACATTGTACATCGATTTGCTCATCTTCTCAACACCGTAGCCGCAGATGTACTCCCCGTCTTCAAGTATGAACTCAGCATCGGCAAAATCAGGCATCCATTTCCGGAAAGCTTCCGTATCAAGACGGTCATTGTTGACGATATTCACGTCGACATGTATCTCCGTGGTCTCATAGCTGTCCTTCAGACCATACGATACAAAAGTATTCGTGTTGATGATACGGTATACAAAGTTGGAACGTCCCTGTATCATTCCCTGGTTGATCAGTTTCTTGAACGGCTCCTTCTCGCATACATATCCCAGGTCATAAAGGAACTTGTTCCAGAAGCGGGAATAGATAAGATGGCCTGTAGCGTGCTCCGTGCCTCCGATATAAAGGTCCACGTTCCTCCAATACTCATCGGCCTCCTTGCCTACAAGGGCAGAATCATTGTGAGGATCCATATATCTCAGATAATACGCGCTGCTGCCGGCAAATCCAGGCATAGTGCTTTTCTCTATAGGATATCCGTCGATAGTCCAGCCTGACGCCCTGCCGAGAGGAGGTTCTCCTGATTCCGTAGGCCTGTACTGGTCTATCTCTGGAAGTTCCAGCGGAAGTCTGTCCAAATCCAAAGGCACTGCCATCCCGTCTTTGAAATACACAGGGAAAGGCTCTCCCCAATATCTCTGGCGGGAGAAGATCGCGTCACGAAGCCTGTAGTTTATCTTGCGGTGTCCGATTCCGTGCTGCTCCACATAGTCTATCGCGGCTGGAATCGCCTCTTTGACAGTCATTCCGTCAAGGAAGCCGGAATTGCACATAATGCCCTCCTTCGCATCAAAGCTTGATTCACTGACATCACATCCTTCAATAAGAGGAATCACAGGAAGGTCGAAAGTCCTGGCAAAGGCATAGTCCCTGCTGTCGTGGGCAGGAACGGCCATAATGGCACCGGTACCGTATCCGGCAAGCACATATTCAGAAATCCATACAGGCACCCTTTTGCCCGTGAGAGGATTGACGGCGTATGAACCCGAGAAGACACCCGTCACCTTGCGTGTCTCGGCCAGCCTCTCCCTTTCGGTCTTCTTCTTCGCCATAGCAAGATATTCCTCCACGGCCTCTTTCTGACTGTCAGAGGTCAGCTTCCCGACCCACTCGCTTTCAGGAGCCAGCACCATAAATGTAACTCCGAACACGGTATCCGCACGGGTCGTAAATATGGTCATATCATATTCGCTGTCTCCGTTATATGCCTTGAATACCATCTCCGCTCCCTGAGAACGTCCGATCCAGTTCTTCTGCATATCTTTAAGAGAATCAGTCCAGTCCAAAATATCCAGGTCATCCAGCAGTCTGGCCGCATACGCGGAAACCCTGAGCTGCCACTGCGTCATCTTCTTCTGCTCCACAGGAAAACCTCCTCTGACGGAATATCCTTCCTTGACCTCATCATTTGCAAGGACGGTTCCCAGTTGAGGGCACCAGTTTACGGATGTCTCACCCTGGTATGCTATACGGTAATTCATAAGGACATCATACCGCTCCCTTTCAGACATAGCATTCCACTGTTCCGCAGTGAAATCCAGTTCCTCGGTACAGGCGGCGTCCAGGCCTTCAGTACCGCTGGCGGCAAACCTTTCCTCCAGTTCCTCTACAGGACGAGCCTTCTGCAGAGAATTGTCATACCAGCTTCCGAACATTTTGATGAAAGCCCACTGAGTCCATTTGTAATATGCGGGTTCACAAGTCCTTACCTCTCTTGACCAGTCGTATGAGAATCCTATCCTGTCAAGCTGTTCCCTGTATCTCGCTATGTTCTTTGCTGTGGTCACGGCCGGATGCTGTCCGGTCTGTATAGCATACTGCTCAGCCGGAAGTCCGAAAGCGTCATATCCCATCGGATGAAGGACATTGAAGCCGCACAGTCTTTTATAACGGCTGAAGATATCGCTCGCGATATATCCGAGAGGGTGGCCGACGTGAAGACCGGCTCCTGACGGATACGGGAACATATCCAAAACATAATATTTAGGCCTGGAATGATCTTCAACAGCCTTGAATGTCTGATTGGCAGCCCAATACGACTGCCACTTGCTTTCTATTTCCTTAAAATTATAATCCATCGCTACTAATATTTCTTTATTCCGAAACTCTTTCTGTCACCTTTTTTCTCCAGTTTGAATTCAACAGGGATAGTCATCGATGTCCTTACCCTGTTGCCGTTGACCCTTCCGGCCCTCCACTTCGGAGACGCGCTTATGACGCGTACCGCCTCGTCGTCAAGCACAGGATCCACGCTTTTCACAACTCTGACACCGGTTACCCTTCCGTCCTTCTCAATGATGAAATCAATCAGAACCCTTCCCTGTATTCCGTTTTCTACAGCATACGCAGGGTATTTGAGATACTGGTACACCCATTTCTGAAGGAACTGCCTCGGATCCTCGCTGTTGAGGAACATAGGTTTGATGTCACAGTCACTGAAAGAGACAACATCATCATACGAAGGGCCTTTTTTAGGAGCCTCATTCGGTCTGAACGAATAGACGCCGTTATTGTTGGCCACGGCAACCGTAAGATTGTATATGTATTCAAGCTCCTTTTCCATCATTTCATATTCTATGATGGAGCCTGTATCCTTGTACGTGTTATGCTCAGGATACCTTCCAGTAGTCAGCATTACCGATGGTATCTCCTTGGAATAGAAAGCCCTGTGGTCGGAAGGATAAGGTTCCGCAGCCACCAGCTCAGGTCTTGCTGGCTGAAGTCCGTCTCCGACAGCCTTGATTACGGAATTGAGGTCCGCATTTGAAGCCGTATAGGCATAGAAGCCCTCGTCTCCTGTACCGAGCATATCCAGGTTTATCATTGCGTCAACCCTGTCAATATCCGAAAAAGATCTGTTGATAAAATACCAGGCTCCGGAATATGACATAGTTGAAGCTCCGAAAGCGACAAATATAACTGAACGGCGGAAAAGGATCGAATTCGTGCTGACCATCCTCGCCAGCTCCATCATCATAGCAAGACCGGAAGCATTCCCGTTCGCCCCATAATATATCTGGTCCACGGTCCTGCCGTCCACGGTCATAGTATTCACTCCAAGGTTGTCAAGCCGTGCGCCTATCACTATATATCTGTCCTTCAGCTCCTTGTCATATCCCTGCACAAATCCGAATACATTTCTGGATGTCAACGTGTCACCACCGTCAAGTGCTATACCGAAGGTGTCCCCGTCTTTTGGGCACAGCATATCGACACCGTATGAAGAAAGAGTCTCATAGACATATTCAGCAGCGGCCTTCTCACCCTCAGATCCGGGAGCACGTCCTTCCATCGATGATGCAGCCACATATCCTATATGATTTTTGAATGCCGCCACGGTCTCGCTGTCATACAATGAAGAATATGATGCATCCGTCCTGTACTGGGAAGATGCGGAAACAGAAAACACTACAAGGGCTGCAGCTGCAGCCAACAGCCTTTCAGATGACTGACACACACTTTTCCACATAAAACTATTCATTTACAAGAATCCAAACATCCTCAGGGCAGAAGGATTCCTCTTTCACTTTCTTCAGAGACCGGAAAATATCACCGGCGGAATCCGAAGGCTGGATTCCCACAGCCATCAGTCCGTTGCTGAAACATATCAGAGAGGCTGAATATCCTGATTTCTCCACATTCTTCAGCAGCGCATCGGCATTCACACCGCTGCGGAATGAGCCGACTATTATATAATATCTGAATTCAAGGGAATCCGAACTCAATCCGCCAAGATCAGACAGCCCGCGTACTGCTCCGCTGAGCTTATGTATTGAATCCACAACGGCAAGCGAGTCAGCCATTGTTATACGCTCCGCCTCCAGAACTGCGGCGCGAGCCCTGTCCTCCTCGATCTCAACGCGTTTGCGTTCCAGTTCGTCAGAAGTCGGACGCCCGGCAATTTTCCTGAACATATCACAGCCGCCCAAAGCGCACAGTGATATGAAGATGACTATTAAAAACGACTTTCTCATTGTACCAGCGTCATCCAGACGAATTAAGTTAGCAAAATCTCGTTTACACAACCGGCAAATTTAATTATTTAATAATCCGGGACAAAATAAAAATGATATATTTGCATTCAGAAACAGTCTGAATTTTCTCAGATATCATCAAAAAAAGAAATAAGTATGTCAATTTTCAGCAGAATCTGGCACCAGATAAAGACTATTGCCAACATTTCGGACCATATCGATACGATGGCCGCAGAACGTCTTATACGATCCAATATCCATTTCCGCGGACCCAATGTATGGATTCTTGCCTTTTCAATCATAATCGCATCCGTCGGACTGAATGTCAATTCAATCCCTGTCATCATCGGAGCGATGCTCATATCACCGCTTATGGGCCCTATATTCGGCGTGGGACTCGGACTCGGGATATACGATCTGACTCTGCTCAAGGATTCACTGAAAAACCTGCTGGTGATGGTGCTTATCAGCCTCATAGCATCTTTCCTGTACTTCCTCATAACACCTCTGAACCTGTCCAATCCGACAGAGCTTCTTGCACGTACGAACCCTACAATATATGATGTGCTCATAGCATTGTTCGGAGGATTCGCCGGAATTTTCGAACAGTGCAGAAAAGACAAGGGAACAGTGTTCTCGGGAGTAGCCATCGCCACAGCCCTCATGCCTCCTCTGTGCACCGCAGGATACGGTCTTGCAAGCGGAAGCATCCTGTATTTCCTTGGAGCATTGTACCTGTTCTTCATCAACTGCATATTCATTACTCTCGCGACATACATCACAGTCAAATATCTGCATTTCAGCAACATAGAATTTGCGGAAGCCAAGACGATGAAACGCTCCAAGACAATCATCACGATTGTCGTACTCGTGGTGATGGCCCCAAGCATCTGGTCCGCCATCTCTATGATCAAGGAAAACAACTTTGACAAAAGCATATCGGAATTCGTGTCCAACAACAGGACCCTTCCGTCCAAAGCCTTCATATACGACTACAGGATATCGCACCACAAAGGCTCGAAAGTGGAAATATTCATTTCCGGTGAACCTCTGTCATCAACCGACAGGAGCAACCTTCTTGAAGCCGCAAAGAAATACGGCATCAAGGGAGACCAGATCAGCATCAATGAAAGGATTACGGCAGAGGGCACAAGCGAATCTGAAATAATAAAAGGCATATACGAAAGGTCTGACTCTGAAATCAGCAAGAGGGATACGGAAATTTCAAATCTGAAGAAGACCATCAGGGAACTCAGACAGGAAGAGATTCCGTATATACAGATAGCCAAGGAAGTCTCCAACCAGTATCCTGCCGTCAAAGAAATATCCATAGCCAAAGGAGCTGAAGTAAAGACAGGAGAATTCACCCGCACAGATGCAATATTCGTTATGATAAAGACTGAAGGTGAGCTTACCGCACAGGAACGTCTCCGTCTGACCAACTGGCTGAAGATAAGACTCAATTTCGACAAAATAATACTATATGAAGATAAGATCTGAAATCTTCGCGGCAGTCTCACTCCTCTGCATACACTGCAGCATATCCCATTCGGCCCAGCTTCACCATAACGAAGAGGACAGGAGAACATCCTGTGACACCGTATCCGTCACCATAATAGGAGATGTCATGCTGCACCAGTCACAGATAGACAACTGCCGTGAAAGATTTGCCGCAAAGTACGGTAAAGCCGCCCCTGAGTCACACGATGCCTTTGACTTCACACCGTATTTTGCAGAAATAAGCGACATTCTGAAAAAATCCGACATAAGCGTCGCAAATATGGAGTTCACTCTTTCAGGTCCTCCTTTCAGCGGATACCCGGCCTTTGCCGCCCCCGATTCATACGCATACTATATGGCGGACTGCGGCATCAACGTATTCCTGACCGCAAACAACCACATACTTGACAAGGGAGCGCGTGGAATGTCCAGAACACTCGCCACATATACGGATATGGACGAGACCGACGGGGTACTCAATACAGGAAGCTTCACCAGCAGCGAATCCATGTCCGGAAACTATCCTCTGATCATAGAGTGCAAAGGGACAAGAATCGCTCTTGTGAATTTCACATACGGCACGAATGTCAGCCCTGACGGCAACTTCCCGAAGACATGCACTATGGATAAAGAGGAGATCTCCGCGGCACTCGCCAAAGCCAAGGAAAACGCAGACATAATCATAGCACTGCCGCATTGGGGCACGGAATATGCTCTCAGGCATTCCGCGGAACAGGAAGCTATGGCATACTGGCTCGCTGAAAACGGTGCTGATATTATAGTGGGCTCACACCCGCACGTAGTACAGGACACCGGAACAATAACCGTAAAAGACGGACAGGAAGAAAAATCAGTCCGGGTAATATATTCAACCGGAAACATCATATCCAATATGAGTGCGGCAAACACACAGATAGGCCTTATTGTACAGTTGAAGATTGCAGAGGACAGCGACGGCAAAGCAAAAATCACGTCCGATGAATATACATATACCTGGTGCTCCCTGCCCGGCAGACTGACAGACAGCCATATCACAATCCCTGTCAAGAAGTACAAGGATACGCGCGGAAGCTGGAAAGATCCTGGCGGATATGACAAAATGATAGACACATATTCAAGAATACTGAAAACATCCGGAATCAAGGACAAATGAAAAAGACAATAACTCTCAATGCAATAGACCCGGTTGAAATATATGGTGCAGGCAACAGGATACTTGAAGAACTGTGCCGCCACTACCCTGAGACAAAAGTAGCTGCAAGAGGCAACGAAATCATACTCGACGGTCCGCAGAATGAAGTGGAGGACTTCGAGACCAAAATATCAATGCTCATCGGGAGAAGAAGGCACAAGATGAACCTGACTCCGTATGATGTGGAAGACATATTTGACGGAGAGACCTCGGCGGACAATTTCCGGATGAACGGAGACGCCACGATAGTACACGGTACGGACGGGAAACCGATAAGGGCAAGAAACCGTACACAGGAGGAAATGGTGAAGGCCTACTTTGAGAATGACCTTATATATGCGATAGGGCCTGCAGGAACAGGAAAGACATATATAGCCATAGCTCTGGCCGTAAGGGCATTGAAGAACAGGGAAATCAAAAGAATCATACTGACAAGGCCAGCCGTGGAGGCGGGAGAAAGGCTCGGATTCCTTCCCGGAGACCTCAAGGACAAGCTTGACCCGTATCTGCAGCCTCTGTATGACGCGCTCGGAGATATGATTCCGGCAAAAAGGCTACAGGAATTTATGGAAGACGGGACAATCCAGATCGCGCCTTTGGCGTATATGAGGGGACGCACTCTCGACAGGGCCTGTGTCATCCTTGACGAGGCGCAGAACACCAATCTGGGACAGCTGAAGATGTTTCTGACAAGAATGGGCAGAGACGCGAAATTCATCGTGACAGGAGACGCCAGCCAGGTGGATCTTCCGAACAAGGAGGACTCAGGACTTCTCAAAGGAATAGAGCTCACAAAAAACATCAAAGGCATCAGTACTATAATGTTCAAGACAGAAGACATCGTACGCCACCCTCTTGTCAACAAAATAGTAAAGGCATTCGACAAAGTTTCAAAAGACTGAAGCCGCATATACTGAGTTGAATGAACAACACAGTCTCTTTTATGTCATACGGGTAAGGTCTCCTGTCTCTTTTGAGCTTCCGGATACCTTTTTATGCTCAAATACAATAATGGTGGCAGATAGCCATAAGGCGGCATTGGATCCCGAAAAGGGAGGGCACCACGAAGTGGGAGGACCGCCGTGGCTACTGCCACCATTACGATTGCCACCTTCAGTAGCAATGGGTTGATAATCAATAAAAACACACTGAAGGTGGTAACAGGCGGAACAATATGATCTTATTATTGAGAAATATTTCAGGAACAAGTGTGCCGGCATACTTGTTTTGTCTTGTCATTCCGTTATCTGCAGGACAGCATATTGCAAGCACCCACAAAAAAGAAGGTGACTAAAAGTTCGTTGGACTTTTTAGTCACCTTCTCTTCACTTTTCAGAAGCACTTAGTTTGCTGTACCATTCTGTACTATTTCGCTGTATTTCGCGTAACCGTCAGCATATTTCTGATCTTTGTCACGGAAACGGTAATAGATGTTCTTGAGGTACTCGGCGATATTGACTTTTATCGCATCATCCTTGGAAATCTTGAATGCAGCCTCAAAAGGTTCAGCGGCACTGAGAAGACTTGCCTCAAAATCTTCTACCATCTTCATATATTTGGCGTCATCCATCTCTGTAGCAGCCTTCTCTGAAATTTCAATCGCCTCGTTGTAATACAGGATACCGATACCGATGAAACCGAACTCATAGTCAGGATTGATCTCATTTGACTTCCTGTATGCAGCAATAGCCTCATCCTTATGTCCGAGCTTGTTGTGGATATCTCCTTCAACATAGTAAAGGGAAGCATTGTTAGGCTCATTTGCCTTGGCCTTGTCAAGAAGGACGAAAAGCTGTTCAGGATTGTCTCCGCTCTGGATATAATAATTGATCAGACCGATAAGAATGCTCTGATTCTGAGGGAATACGGAAAATCCTTCCTCAAGCACATTCTTTGTTGCAAGTGAGTCACCGAGCTTGGTATATACATCAGCAAGTTTCGCATAGACCTCACCGTTCTCATAATATTTGATATCCACGCATTTCTTGAAGAATTTCTCTGCCCTTGCATTGTCTCCGGACATCCATGCAGTGAAACCTGCATTATAGATAGCCATAGAATCAATTGCATCAGACGGTTTGGTAGCCTTCGCCTCAGCTGCAGCCTCAAAGTCAACACTTGCAGCAGCAAGGTCTCCGAGCATATATTTGTTCATACCCTCTTCAAGATATTTTGCGGAAACGTTGTTCATACCCGCAACGATATCTTTGGTCTTCGAGCCCTTTACATCCACCTCGTATGCTTTCTTGTAGGCATCAAGAGCCTTTGCAAGAGCATCAGGATATACAGGACTGGTAATCTCGATCATACTCAGGACTCCGCCCGCGTTGAAATAATAGTTTCTGGTAGCATATACCTGTTTGAGAAATGACTCCCCGTTAAGGACAACATTCTCAGTCGATACAGGTTTTTCATTTCCGAGAATGAGCTGAAGTTCCTGCTGACCTGCTCCGACCCAGCCTGCGCCGGCAGGAGCCGAATAGGCAGCCAGATAAGAATCAGCCAGTTTCATCCAAGTCGCAACCTTAGTTGCCTTTTTCGGATTTGCAGCAGCTTCTGCCGCAGACTCAACCGCCTTCTTTGCGTCGGCAGGAGATTTTACCTGTGCATCAGCGAGCTGAACTGAAAGCAGAACTGCCAATGCAATCATAATCCTTTTCATAATATTGTCAATTGTGTGTTTTGTGTTATTATTCAGCCTGTTCCGGTGTCTCCGCAGCTGCAGTTTCACCATTGTTTTCCGGATTGCCGCTCTCTTCTTCCGTCCTGTTTACAGCAGATACGGCAGCAATGGAGTCCCCATCCTTGATATTGATAAGACGGACACCCTGGGTCGCCCTTCCTGCCACCCTGATATCAGCGACTGCAAGCCTGATCGTCAGTCCGGAACGGTTGATGATCATAAGGTCATTCTCATCCGTCACATTCTTTATGGCAACCAGATCTCCGGTCTTATCCGTGATGTTCAGTGTCTTGACACCTTTTCCTCCACGGTTGGTAATCCTGTATTCTTCAATATCGGAACGTTTGCCGTAGCCATGCTCACTCACGACAAGGATATTCCTCTGCGAGGCATCCTCTGCCGAAGGGTCATAGCATACCATTCCTATAACTTCGTCATCATCCTCAATATTGATGCCGCGGACTCCTGAAGCCGTCCTTCCAAGAGGTCTCGCGTCAGTCTCATCAAAACGGCAGCAACGTCCCTTCCTTCCGGCAAGCATAATCTGGCAGGAGCCGTTTGTCATACAAGCCTCAAGCAGTTCATCTCCGTCACGCACGGTAATCGCGTTGACTCCGTTTGTACGTGGCCTTGAATACGCTTCAAGAGAAGTTTTCTTTATTATTCCCCTCTTTGTGGCAAGGACGATATAATTGTTGTTCACATAATCCTCGTCCTTGAGATTGCGCACATTGATATATGCCTTTATCTTGTCATCGGCTTCGATATTGATCACATTCTGGATTGCACGCCCCTTGGATGCGCGTGAACCTTCCGGAATCTCGTATACCTTGAGCCAGTAGCATTTGCCGTTCTGGGTGAACAGAAGCATTGTACTGTGCATATTGGCGACATAGATATGCTCGATGAAATCGGCGTCCCTTGTCGCGCTTCCCTTCATTCCGACACCGCCTCTGTTCTGTGTGCGGTATTCAGTAAGGGATGTACGTTTGATATATCCGAGATGCGATATCGTGATCACCACATCATCATCCGGATAGAAGTCCTCCGGATTGAACTCATCGGCAGAAAGGGCGATTTCAGTACGTCTCTCGTCTCCGTATTTCTCCTTGAGCTCCATAGTCTCGTTCTTGACGATCTCCATCTGCTTATCATAGCTTGCGAGAACCTCCTGACAATAATTGATGAATTTCACAAGTTCGTCAAACTCGGACTGGAGCTTTTCCCTTTCAAGTCCCGTAAGCTGACGGAGCCTCATTTCAACAATTGCAGTAGCCTGCGCTTCAGAGAAGTCAAACGCCGCGATCAGTTCATTCTTTGCATCCTCAACGCTCTTCGAAGCCCTTATGATTGCTATGATCTGATCTATGACATCCAGAGCCTTGAGAAGCCCCTCAAGGATATGTGCACGTTTCTGCGCCTTTTCAAGATCGAACCTGGTCCTGCGGACAACGACATCGTGCCTGTGCTGCACAAAATATTTGATGAGCTCCTTGAGATTCAGAGTCCTCGGACGCCCTTCCACAAGAGCGACATTGTTGACCGAGAAGCTTGACTGGAGCGGAGAATATTTGAACAGGGTATTCAGCACCACATTGGAGTTGGCTCCCATCTTCAGTTTGATGACAACCCTTATTCCCTGCCTTGAAGACTCGTCATTGACGTATGATATGCCTTCCACTCTCTTGTTTTCAACAAGTTCGGCTATCTTCTCTATCATCTCCCTCTTGTTGACCATATAAGGGACTTCAGTCACCACTATGGTCTCCCTTCCTGAATCGCTGACTTCGATCTCAGTCTTCGAGCGGATTACGATACGTCCGCGTCCCGTCTCAAAG
>ERZ778514.2146-NODE-2146-length-13137-cov-4.187892_pt1 | contig 13137 bp, 11 predicted proteins | sample MGYA00510344_ERZ778514 | MGnify/ENA primary metagenome ERZ778514 (study PRJEB29527, sample SAMN07138968) | mouse gut metagenome | material: feces | host: mouse | place: China:Nanjing | collected 2016-01-25 ... | reverse complement strand
CTCTTTTCTTGTCGCAGAACCATTGTGCTTAATCGACACGGTTCAACGGTGTTCCTATTTTATACGCTAACAAACCCTCTGTCAATAGAGAAGCCGAAAGATTTTCAGAAAACAAAACCCGATGGAAATGAAAGGAAACGAATACAGTTCTGTTTTGAATGCACAAAAAAGGCGGTTTGGTTTGTGAAAGTATACGAAGTGCATAATTTTCCGAAAAATACCTTGACTTCTTTGCGGCATGATGTATAATGAATTCATCCAAGTTCGGACAAACCGAAATCAGATTAACTAATTTCGGACTAAAAATTTTATTATGAAAGGGAGTACGATTATGGAATTCAAGCTGAGCAAGGAGCATCGCGCATTGCAGGAGAAGGCCCGCGAATTCACCGAGCAGGTACTGTTCCCCTACGAGATGGAGTGCGAGGAGAACAACGGCATTTCCCCCGAAACCCACAAGAAGATTACCGAAGAAGTCATGAAGTGGGGCTTCAACGCGACGAACCATTCCAAGGAGCACGGCGGCCAGGGCATGACCCTCTTTGAGCAGATGCTGGTCAGCGAGCAGCTGGGTATGTCCACCGGCGCGATCTGGGACGCTGTTCCTCAGCCCTCCTTCCCCATGAAGTTCGGCACCAAGGAGCAGATTGACGAGTATCTGATTCCCTCCTGCCAGTGCAAGCGCCGCGACGCCTACGCCATCACCGAGGCCGACGCTGGTTCCGACCCCACCCAGTGCCAGACCACCGCTGTGAAGTGCGACGGCGGCTACAAGATCAACGGCGAGAAGTGGTACGTCACCGTGGGCAATATCGCTGACTTCCTGCTGGTACATACCCACCTGGACGGCGACCCTGCCAAGGCGACCGTGTTCTTCGTGGAAAAGGACGCCCCCGGCGTGAGCATCAAGCGCACTCCCGAATTCACCCATCATTTCGCGTTCAAGCACCCTGAGTTCCTGTTTGAGGACGTGGTGGTTGACGAGTCCAAGATTCTGAAGGGCATCGGCGAAGGCTTCACCATGACCAAGGATTGGTTCGTGGAAGCCCGTCTGGGTATCGCGGCCCGCTGCGTCGGCGGTGCGGAACGCGTCCTCCAGGTTGCCAACGAGTGGGCCAGCGAGCGCGTCATGGGCGGCCACATCATCCGCGACTATCAGGTCATCGAGCATATGCTGGTTGACATGACCATGGACATTATGGCCGCCAAGAGCCTGCTGTACCGCGTCTGCTGGGAAATCTCCGGTGATATGGACCGCAAGCTCAAGCACGCCCGGGCCTCCGCAATCAAGCTCTGGTGCTCCGAGATGGTCAACCGCGTCACCGACAAGGGCGTTCAGATTCTGGGCGGCCGGGGCTATATGCGGGAGAACCCTGTGGAGCGTCTGTGGCGTGACCAGCGCGTGGACCGGATCTGGGAAGGCACTTCCGAGATTCAGCGCAACGTCATCGGCGGCATGATTAAGAAGCGCGGCGTTGAGCTGTACACCGGCTGGGACTACGAGCAGTAAGAAACAGTTTTTCCGGGCGCCGTCCGCAGACCCCTCCCGGCCAACGGACGGCGCCCCCTTTAATTAGGAATGAGGAATTAGGAGCTAGGAATCCCCCTTGCCTCTGTCTCCCTGAAATTCTGAAATCCTGACTCCCAATTCCTAACTCCTAATTCCTGATTGTATCCAAAGGAGGTCAATATGCTGCCTTTAGAGGGAACCAAGGTTCTTGATTTGACAACCCTGTCCGGCTATTGCGGGATGGAGCTGGCTGATTACGGCGCGGAGGTCATTAAAGTAGAGCCTCCGGAGGGCGACCCCCTTCGGAAGCTGGAACCGATGAAGAACGGCGCCAGCGCCCATCACGCCTTCCGGGACCGGGGCAAGAAGAGCGTCACCCTGGACCTGACCCATCCCGACGGACAGGGTCTCTTCCGGAAGCTGGTCATGGAGGCTGACGTGGTCCTGGAGAACTTCGCTCCCGGTACCCTGGAGGGCCTGGGGCTGGGTTATGAAGCCATGGCCGCCCTGAAACCCGCTCTGGTCTGGGGCCGCACTTCCGCCTACGGCTCCGACGGCCCGGACTGCGGCGCGCCCCAGCTGGATTTGATCGCCCAGGCCAAAAGCGGCGTCATGCACTTTACCGGCTTTCCTGAAAATCCCCCCACCCGCATTGGCTTTGCCGTCTCCGAGCACTATGCCGCAAGTTTTCTGGCCTCCGCCGTCTGCCTGGCCCTCTATCATGCCAGAGAGACCGGCGAGGGACAGCTCGTGGAAACGACGCTCTGTGGTTCCGCGATTGCCATTTCCGAGGATAAGGTCATCACCTACGGCGCGGAGAACGAGGACCCCATGCGCACCGGAAACGCCCATCCCCTGATTAACCCCTATGACATTCTCAAATGCAAAAATGGTTACGTGGCGATGGGGATTTCCTCCGACGCGCAGTGGGCAAAGTTCTGCAATGCCTTTGACTGCATGGAATGGACCACTGACGAGCTGTACTGCTCCAATCTGGTCCGGGGCTATCACTATTTCGGGGACCTCCGGGTAAAGCTGGAAAATCTCTTTGCCAACTACACCATGGAGGAAATCGCGGAAAAGTGCGACGCGGCCCTGATTCCCGGCACCATGTGCAGCACCACCAAGGAAGCCCTGAAACAGCCTCAGCTGCGGGTGCGGAATATGATCGTCTCCGTGGAAGACAAGACCCTGGGCGCGCTGGAAATGCCCGGAAAACCGGTGAAGTTCGCCGGGCAGGAGGAAGCGCCCTTGAAACCCGCGCCGGAACTGGGGGCGCAGAACGAGGAAATTTACGCCGCGGCAGGCATTGACGGCGAAACGCTGGCCCGCCTGCGTCGGGAAGGCGTCGTATGAGACGGAAGGGAGGAGGAACATGAAACAGGGACCCCTTAAGGGAATCAAGGTGCTTGATTTCTCGCAGGTTTTATCCGCCCCGTTCTGCGGCATGATGCTGGCGGACATGGGCGCGGAGGTCATCAAGGTGGAACGGCCCGGCGCGGGTGACATCTCCCGTGAGTACGGCCCTTACATCAACGAGATCAGCCTCTATTTCTGCCAGTACAACCGGGGAAAGAAGGGCATTGCCATCGATATGCGTTCTGAAGAGGGCAAAAAGGTCGTGATGGATCTGGTCGCTCAGGCGGACGTGGTGGTGGAGAACTTCAAGGCCGGCACGCTGGAAAAGCTGGGCATTGGCTATGAGAAAATGCTGGAGGTCAACCCGAATCTGATTTATGGCTCCATCTCCGGCTTCGGCACCTACGGACCCCTCTCCCATCTGCCCTGTATGGACATCATTGCCGCGGCCCGCAGCGGTCTTGTGGCCCAGAGCGGTCAGGGCGGCGACGCTCCCATCAAGCCCGGATTCTCCCTCTGCGACACCTGGGCGGGACTCCAGCTTTTGCGGGGACTGTCCATGGCCCTGCTCCACCGCCAGCGGACCGGCAAGGGCCTCCGGGTGGACATTGCCATGCTGGACTGCGCTTTCTATATGTGCGAGTCCCCGGTGCTGGAACACGCCCTGACGGGAGAATTCACCCAGCGCACAGGAAATCACCACGCCTGGTACGCTCCCTATGGCGAATTCGCGGCCAAGGACGGGAATATCGTTCTGGCGGTCAGTCAGGAGTCCGAATGGGCTGCCCTCTGCGATGCTCTCGGGACGCCGGGACTGGCTTCGGACCCCCGGTTTGCCGATAACGCCGCCCGGGTTCAGAACCGGGACGCGCTTATTCAGGAGCTTGAGCGGGTCACCGGGGATCTGGGACGCTACGAGATGGAAACGGCCCTCCGCAAGGCTGGCGTTCCGGCGGCGGCGGTGCAGTCCCTCCAGGAATTCCATATGCAGCCCCAGACCGCGCGCCTGAACGTGATTACCCAGATTGAACAGGACGGCGTGGGCGCCTATACCGTGACCAACACCCCCATCCGGTTCAGCAGAACGCCACTCAGCCCCAATACTTCCGCGGCGGGACATCCGGGCGAGCACAGCCGGGAGATTCTGGAGGGTCTGGGCTATGCTCCGGAACGCGTGAAGGCTCTGCTGGCGTCGGGCGCGGTGCATCAGGCTGGCTGATTAAAATTGAGGATAGGCAGTCCATCTGATGTTCCCGGCAAAAACGAGCATCAGATGGACCGCTTTTTGGATAAGAGATATGAGATATGTTCATACGGGGATATCAGTTGAAATAAGGGAGGATATCTGCTGTGGATTTGCTTTCTCCCAATCGGGAAACCTGCGTCAAGTGTCGGAACTGCATCGAAATCTGTCCTATGCACGTCATTGCCCAGGACGAGGAGGGCTATCCGGCGCCCATTCATGACGCGTTCAAGATCTGCATCAACTGCGGCTACTGCGTGGATGTGTGTGTTCTGGGGGCGCTGTCCCATCGGGTCCGGCGGCGTTCCAACAATCCTGACGCCGCGCTCCGCCGTCTGAAACGAATCAAGGAGAATCGAAAGAAGAGAGGATAGACGCAATGAGAAGCGACTGTGTGTTTTTCTGCCCCATCCGCGTGCGCTATGGCGAGGTGGATCAGCAGGGCATTGTCTATAACGGGAACTACGTGGCCTATACTGATCAGGCTATGCTTGAGTTCTTCCGTTCCAAGGGTTACCCGTACCGGGATTTGGCGAAGAAGTATGATTCCGGGGTCTGCCACAAGAAATCTACCTATGAATTCATGGCCAGCGCCTACGAGGACGACCTGCTGGAAGTGGGCATCGCGGGCGTGCGGGTAGGCAACAAGAGCTTTACCATGTGCTTTGAGGTCTACCGTCAGGGAGAGGACGAACTGCTTATGCGCTGCGAGTCCGTGTATGTGGGCTACGACGTGGAGACTCGGACCAGCCGGCCCATTACCCCCCTGATGCGCTCCCTCTTGACCGGAGAGGCCGTTTCGTTCAGTTAAGAGACAGGAGATAAAATAAAACGGGAGCGGGGCGTTTTCCGTTCCACCATTCCAACCGTTTGATTGTATAGGAGGCGAGAAAAAGTGAGTAATCAACCTGAAAAGAAAACCAAAAATACTGACATTGAAATCGGCCTGATTATCACCAGCGTGGCGGTGCTGGCTGTGTTCATTGTGCTGATGATCGTAAACCCTGACGGAACCCTGAACGCCATTACCTCTTTTTTCAACATGATGATTTCCGGCCTTGGCCCCTTCTTTGAGGTGATTGCCTTTATCTCCTTCCTGGTGGGCCTCTACCTCTGCTTCGGCAAATACGGAAAGGTGCGGCTGGGAGACTGCAAGCCGGAATATTCCAACTTCAGTTACTTTGCCATGATGCTTCTGGCGTCCCTGGCGTCGGCGGCCCTGTACTGGTCCTTCGTTGAATGGGCCTCCTACTACGAGTCGCCGGGCCTGGGCATGGAGCCTTTCAGCCTGGACGCCCTGGAGACCTCCCTCAGCTATCAGTTCTTTCATTGGGGCTTCGTGAATCAGGCCATGTACACCGTGATGGGCGTCGCCATTGCCTACGGCGTCTACGTCCGCAAGCTGCCGTCCTTCCAGACCAGCGCCGTCTGCTGCGCCATGCTGGGAGAGAAGGTCAAGCATAAGACAGCCATTGGAAAAATCATTGACTTTTTGGTGATTTTTGGTATACTGGGTGCGTTGAGTTCCTCTCTGGGATTGGCGGTTCCACTGGCTACCGGAGGCCTGACAAAGCTCTTCGGCCTGCCCGTGACCCCTGTGATCCAGATCGGCGTGGTGGTCTTTATCGCCATCGTATACTCCTTTACCTCCTTCCTTGGCCCCCGGAAAGGCATGGAGCGCATCAGCAATATGGCCTCCTTTGTGTGCGTCTTCTTCCTGCTCTTCGTGCTGGTCACCGGCCCCACGTCCTTTATCCTCCGCAATATCGTCAACTCCTTCGGGCGTATGATTGGCCTGATTCCCAGAATGTCCCTCTTCACCGACCCTGTTGCCAATACCGGGTTCGCGGAAGCCTGGACCATCTACTTCGTGGCCTTCTACCTGAACTATGTGGCCATGATGGGCATCTTTATTGCCAAGGTCTCCAAGGGACGTACCATCCGGGAAGTGGCCCTGTACACCATCTTTATTATGACCGCCGGCGGCATCTGCATCTTTGGCATCAACGGCAGTTTCGCCATCCACACCCATCTGTCCGGCGTGGTGGACGTGATCGGACTGGTAGGCAGCGGCGTGGGAGACGCGGCAATCTATAGCATCATCGACGTGCTGCCCCTGGGTGGCTCCCTGCTGCCATTCCTGATTCTGGTCCTGATTGTAGGGTTCGTCGCGCCCTCTATGGACTCCGCGTCCCTGGCCCTTGCGGAGACCGTCACCAAGCGCGGCACGCCCCCTATGGCCCTGCGGCTCTTCTTCTGTGTGCTGCTGGCCGTCATTCCTATGTCCGTGATTCTGGTGGGCGCGCAGTTTACGGTCATCAAGTATATCGCGATTATTCTGTCCGCGCCCTTCCTGGTGATTCTGACGGGCGTGATGGTGGGCCTGATGAAGTGGCTCCGGCATGATGAGCTGGTGGGCCTCCACGCGAAGAATATCGCCCTCCAGGAAGAGGAAAAACGACAAGAGGAACTGGAAAAGACTGCCGGAGGGTCCGAGGAGGCATAATACGGCAGAGAACCTGGGAGAAAACCGCCGTTCTGTCATTCGATTCGCGGTATGGATTGGGAGAGAAACGCCCGCGGGTTCAGCAGGACGGCAAAATGAGAAATCAATGCAGACAGGTATGCGGGGGTAACTTCTCGCATACCTATTTGCGGTTCAAGGAGGACTGTCCAAATGGCAAGAGATTTGTACTACGGCGCGGAAGCAAGAAAGAAATTGCAGTCGGGAATTGACCAGCTTGCGGACACGGTAAAAATCACCCTGGGTCCCAAGGGGCGGAATGTAATGTCGGCCCAGGGCTCCGGCACGCCTGTGATTACCAACGACGGCGCGGCAATAACCAAGGATTTTTCCGTCAGCGACATTGCGGAGGATCTGGGCGTGCAGATGCTCAAGCAGGTGGCAAAGAATATCAGCGAGGCGGTAGGCGACGGGTCCACTGCCGCGGTGGTCCTGGCCCAGGCGATGGTCCGGGAGGGCATGAAGAATGTGGCCGCGGGCGCAAGTCCAGTGCTGCTCCGGAAGGGCATTCAGGGCGCGGCGGCTGCGGCTTTGCGGGCAATTCAGGACGCTTCCTATCAGATTGAGAAGCGGGAGGATATCGTCCGGGTCGCGGCGGCTTCCTGCGGGGACGAGTCCTTGGGTGAGATGATTGCCGAGGCCCTGGAGAAGGTGGGGCAGGATGGCGTGATTACCGTGGGCGAGTCCAAAACCCTGCACACTGCCCTGGAGGTCGTCACCGGCACCCAATTCGACAAGGGCTATCTGTCTCCGGATTTGGTCAGCGACCGGTCGAAGATGGAGAGCGTTATGGAGCGGCCTTATATTCTGTTTACAGACAAGAAAATCGAGGCCCTGAAAGACGTGCTGCCCCTGATGGACCAGGCGGCACAGCGGAAAGCGCCACTTCTGATCGTAGCGGACGACGTGACCGGCGAGGCCCTGAAAGCCCTGATTATCAATAAGCGCAAGGGTACCATGGACGTGATGGCTGTACGGGCGCCGGGCTTTGGCGAACGGAAAAAGGCCATGGTGGACGACATTGCTCTTCTGACAGGCGCGGTGGTTGTCCGGGAGGAAGAGGGTTTCGTGCTGAGTGATACGCCCCTGGAGCTTCTGGGCCGTGCGGAGAAGGTGACCGTCAGCAAGGACCGCACCTTGATTGAGGGCGGAAAAGGTGATCGCGGGGCCATTGCGGAACGGGTGGAGATGCTCCGTCGGATGCTGGCGGCGGCACAGGATGAGTTTGCAGTGGACCGTGCCAGGGAGCGTCTGGGCAAGCTGGCGGCAGGCGTGGCGGTGATTCGCGTGGGTGCGGCGACAGAAGTGGAATTGAAGGAAGAGAAGCGCAAGGCCGAGGATGCTCTGAGCGTCATGCGTGCGGCGGTGGCGGAAGGCGTGGTGCCCGGCGGCGGGGTGGCCTACGTGAGCGCGGTTTCTGAAGTAGAGGCATACATGGACGGGCTTTCCGGCGACGAGAAGGCCGGGGCGCAGATTGTGCGGGAAGCCTTGAAAGCGCCTCTGCGTCAGATCGCGGAGAACGCCGGGTTTGATGGAAGCGTTGCCATTGCGGAAGCCCTCCGGCGGGGGAATGGAACCGGTCTGGACGTGCGCTCCGGGGAGTATGTCTCCATGCTGGACGCGGGCGTGATTGATTCCGCCAAGGTCACAAAGCTGGCTCTGGAGAACGCGGCGTCCATGGCGGCAACCCTGCTGACCACGGAGATCGACGTGATTGACCCCCATGACGAAGCCTGGCTCCGGGCACAGGGCAGCGGCGGTCTGTATTGATTGCCTGGAAGAATTCTACAGCGAAAAAATCTCATAGCATGAAAATGCCCTTTGCCCGCGGTTGGAAGCAGGCAGAGGGCGTTTTTTGTTATGGCTGGGCGGAGAAGACGTATTCCTGCTTGTCAAAAATGGTGCTGACGGTAAAGGGCTGTTCCGCCGCGGCCTTGGGCACCTCGATCAGACAGAAGAGCTTTGCGGTGGCCAGAGGCGCGATACCGGCATAAGAGGAGAAGCTCCGTCCGTCGTCGTCCTCCCGGATGATGAAGCCGTCATATTGGTACTTCTCTCCAAAGACTGCCTGGACGTTCAGGAAGGTTTCAATATCCTTCTCCACAGCCTGGAAGTTGGTGACGTTGTATTGCAGGGCCAGATAGACGGACTCCGGATTCTCAATCTGAAAATGCCGGTAAGAATGGCTGGTGTCGGAGGGCAGGAGGTCTTCCGTAAATTCATAGCCCACGAATTCCATGGACGCGTACGCCTTGTTTTCCACCACTTGGCCGGGCTGTAATTCGATGGTGTTTTTGATCTTGGAGCCGGTCTGGTAGCCGCGGGAGAACAGCGTGCCGTTGACGTTCAGCAGCAGGTTCAGCTCCTTGACGGAAACGGGCACTGCTGCGGCGGCATGGAATCGGACGGCTGCCTGGGGCGGGATGGATTCGGCGGCGGAAATGCTGGTCATATTTTCCTTTTCCACGCAGTACAGGCTCCCGGGGTACTCGATTCCCTCCGGAGACGCGGCGGTGAGGACCAGCAGATCCTGACAGTCCAGCGCGGCGCTCCCGGTGTTTACAACGTCCAGCACCACGTCCACATAAGGGGTGCCGTCGTCGCTCTCGTAGTAGGACCCTCCCATGCTGGCCTGTACCTTGCTGGTTGTGGCAATGCTGACCAGAGAGAAATCCGCATATTCCGGGATTTGATACGTCGTGTCCAGCTCCAGCGCCGCGGCTTCCGGGAGTTCGGGCGCGTCCTCTTCAGGCGGTTCCTCCGGAGCTGCTCCGCAGGCGTTCAGGGAAACAGCCAGCGCCGCCGCCAGCAGCAGGACCAACAGTCTTTTCATGGGCGACTCTCCTTCCTTCTGTGAGGGTTTGGATAGAATATTAAACCGCAGCCCTGCCCTTGTCAAGACCCGCCGGCGCCGATTACGAGCGGTATTTGTTGAATACTGTCTGTATTCGGCAGCTCCCGCCGGTACTTTTGACGCGGTTATCCCGTGGATTGCTCCGGTTTTCCTGTCTTGCGGGAACGTTTCGGGCAGGTCAGAAAAATTTTCCATGAATTTCCTTTACTTTTGGCCGGGTTTCTGATAGACTATAACTGTTCTTGAGCGGCAATATCAGCCAGAAGAACGGAAAAAGCAGGAAACGATGTTGCACGGCGAATGCTTTGAAAATAGGACAAATCTTTGCGCAGGACGAAAAATCAGGGGAAAATGTGGTTTTTTGGCTTGACGTGGTTCCTGGAAAGCAATAGACTAGAAAAGTAACCGGCATGGGTATTGAGTAAGTGAGTGTATGATTATCCTGGATCTTGAGTGGAACCGCAGCTATGACAAAAAACCGTTGGATGAGATATTGCAGATCGGCGCGGTGCGGGTGGACCGGCTGGGCGGACCTGTGACGGATACATTCAGTGTTTACATCAAGCCGAGCGTTCATAAAAAATTTGACCCTGGCGCAAAGTCGCTGCCGGAGCTGCAGGCCTCCAAGGACTCAACGGTGGGTTTCTCCACGGCTATGGAGTCTTTCCGGAAATGGTGCGGCCCGGAGCATAGCTTCGGAGCCTGGGGCAGCGGCGACTTCCGGACCCTGGCCCAGAACTGCGGTTACTGGGATCTGCCGGTGCTGGCTATGGGGAAGTTCCTGGATATCCAGCGGGCGTTCTCCGAGCAGGTGGGGACAAATCAGCAGGTATCCCTCCATCGGGCGGTAGAATACTGCGGCGTCCCGGACGTGTTCGAGTTTCATAACGCCCTCCACGACGCAATGTATACGGCGGTGGTGGCCTCGTACCTGGATACGGAGCACGCCAGTCCGGGAGCGCGGCGGGGGCATCGGAAGAACCTGCATTTCTCACGGTACGACTTCGCCCCCCAGCCCCGGCGGAAAATCGGACCCCTGGCCACTGCGGAGGAAATCCTGAACGCCCGCAACAGCCGGAAGCCGGTCTGTCCGCTTTGCGGCGCTCAGGGGTCTGTCGCCCACTGGTATTACGCCGCCGGGAATCAGGTGACGCCAAGGCAGTATTACGCGGCCTTCTCCTGTCCCCAGCATGGGCGCTTCCTCTGCCGCCTGACCCTGACGCCTATGGAAAACGGCGAGTGGCAGGGGCGCAGGGCGGTGCCGAGCATCACGCCGGAGCTTGTGCAGGAGTACGAACAGGCGCTTCGGGGGAAGGTCCACGAATGCAAGGGCCCGGTAAAACGAAAGGGCCGGGGCAGGGCCAAGAGCGGCAAACGAATAGAAGAAAAGCAGTCCTGACAGCGCGCCGCTGCCGGGACTGCTTCTTTTTGCGTCAGCGGGTAAGGCGGCCTTCCTGTTCCAGGGTTTTTAACAGGCCCTCGCAGCCCTTCAGCACATCCCGCCAGGTCGCGTCGAAATCGCCGGTGTACCAGGGATCGGCGACCTCACGGGACGAACCCGCGAAGCTCATCAAAAGGCGCAGCTTCCCCAGAGGGTCGCCGCCGCAGATACGCTCCATGTTCCGCAGATTGGCCCTGTCCATCCCAATCAGCAGATCCCAGGTCTTATAATCGGCCCGGCGGAGCTGACGGGCGGTCTTGCCGTCGCAGCGGATGCCGTGTTCTGCCAGCTTATTCCTTGCGGGCTGGTAGACAGAGCAGCCGATCTCTTCCGTGCTGGTGGCCGCGGACTCAATATGAAATTGCTCCGCCAGTCCCGCCTTCTGAACCAAATCCTTCATTACAAATTCCGCCATGGGACTGCGGCAGATATTGCCATGACAGACAAACAGCAGTTTTATCATATGAAACCTCCCGGATAATCAGAAATAGGTGCAGCAGGAACAGTATACCAGACCGAGGGAAAATAATCCAGAGGGTTTTGTACTGCCTTTCTCTGCCGGGAAGAGATAAACCGCAAAAAGCTACTTGCAATTTGGAAACAGCCCTGATATATTTGGATGATGAGGAATCAGGGCGTTCTATGGAACCGGATGACTCCTGATTTCTCGTTATTGCGGCGGTGAGGAATGAGGAATTTTTGCAGAGCCAGATAATTCCCAGCTCCTCATTCCTGATTCCTGACTGTAACGGAGGAGAACGACAATGGATTATGCAAAGGAATCCCTGCGGCTTCATGAGGCGTGGAAGGGAAAGATTGAGGTAGTGGCCACGGTGCCGGTAGCCAGCAAGGACGACCTGAGCCTTGCATATACGCCGGGCGTGGCGCAGCCCTGCCTGGAGATTCAGAAGGACCCCGGGAAGAGCTACGAGCTGACGCGGCGGCATAATCTGTGCGCTGTGATTACGGACGGCTCCGCGGTACTGGGTCTGGGCGACATCGGGCCGGAGGCGGGTATGCCGGTGATGGAGGGCAAGTGCGTGCTCTTCAAGGCGTTCGGGGATGTAGACGCGTTCCCCCTCTGCGTGAAGACCCACGACGTGGACGAATTTGTAAACGCAGTCTGGCTGATGTCCGGGTCCTTCGGCGGGATCAACCTGGAGGATATTTCCGCCCCCCGCTGCTTTGAAATTGAACGGAAATTGAAGGAAAAGTGCGACATTCCGATTTTCCACGACGATCAGCATGGCACGGCCATTATCACCCTGGCAGGACTGACCAATGCCCTGAAAGTGGTGGGAAAGAAGAAGGAAGAGGTTCGGGTAGTGACTTCCGGAGCGGGGGCGGCGGCGATTTCGATTGTAAAACTGCTGCTCTCCGCCGGGTACAGGCATATCACCATGTGCGACCGGAAAGGGGCCATATACGCGGGCCGTGAAGGTCTGAACTGGATCAAGGAAGAGATGGCGCGGGTGACGAATCTGGAGAAGAAGCCCGGTTCTTTGGCGGACGCTCTGGCCGGGGCGGACGTATTCATCGGCGTATCGGCTCCCGGCACGGTGACCACGGAGATGGTGCGCAGCATGAACAGGGATGCCATTGTCTTTGCCTGCGCGAATCCCACGCCGGAAATTTTCCCCGATGACGCAAAGGCAGGCGGCGCGGCGGTGGTGTCCACAGGCCGGAGCGATTACCCAAACCAGATCAATAATGTGCTGGCCTTTCCGGGAGTCTTCCGGGGGACCTTCGACGTGCGGGCCAGCGATATCAACGAGGAAATGAAGATGGCGGCTGCCCGGGCCCTGGCGGAGCTGATTCCGGATGGGGAGCTGAGCGCAGAGTATATCATCCCCAAGGCGTTTGACAAGCGCGTAGGCCCCGCGGTGGCAAAAGCAGTAGCGGAAGCGGCAAGGGCGTCGGGCGTGGCGCGGCTGTAAAAAAGATGGGACCGTACCTTCTGTCTCGGTCGGCGGGTACGGTCTTTTTCCTCTCTTTTACCGTTTGTGTTGATCGTTGCCTATATTTTTTTATCTTCAAAATGACTGAATGGGCCGGTATCTATGATGGATAACCGCCCAATAACCTGTCTGCTTCAAGTGTATGTGATCTGTACCTGAATGCAGTTTCGTGATTTTTATATGTGGATTGTGAAAAACGACTGGAATTGACCTGGAGAAACTCTGTAGAAATTGTGCGAAAGTGAGAA
>ERZ778514.2141-NODE-2141-length-13154-cov-7.258875_pt1 | contig 13154 bp, 13 predicted proteins | sample MGYA00510344_ERZ778514 | MGnify/ENA primary metagenome ERZ778514 (study PRJEB29527, sample SAMN07138968) | mouse gut metagenome | material: feces | host: mouse | place: China:Nanjing | collected 2016-01-25 ... | reverse complement strand
GTTACTTTTTTACCGCCCGATTTCTCACGGGCGAAGCTCTCTGCAAGGTTAAAAGCATGTTTCTTTCCTTTTCCTGCCACATAGCCCACATAACCCCCGCCATAATTGTAAGATTGTATCGCTACATTCAAATCGTCGATACCTTGATTTTTGCAGGAAGAAAGCAGGGACGCAAAATACTTACACCCCTGCTTGATTGAGCTTTCCGTATCTAAAGAGTTGGGCGGTAGTCCCAGACTTTCTGAACTCTGCATGACATCTTCTGCCGTACCACCACTTTCTACTTGAATGGCATCTGCAAATATCACAGAAGTAAAACTATCGGGTGGAAAACATACACTTTTTTCTTAATAAGATAACTCTTAAAAAGTTGAATTGTGGATAACTCAAATATAAGAAAAGCCCAGACGAGAGTCCGGGACTTTGTCTACAGCCTGAGGTACCTTATTTTTAAGGTACCCTTATCGTTTTATTTTTATAATATACTCTCTGACGAATCCAAATTGCTATTAAATGAAAAAAAGCCCGCACAAAACATATAGTTTGTACGAGCCTTTAAAGCTGTATTGCATTCAATTTTTAGTAAAGCTTTATTAGATTGTATTTGATTGTGTGGAATTGTACTTAAATCTTTCCATAACGCAAGCCCCCTAAAGTACTTTCTTAAGTATCTAAAAATCTCATTTCCCATAATTATATAGGTTACTTGTCTCAACGATAATACCTTGAGATTACGTATGTGAAAAATATTTTTATTACGGTTTTACACATTTTATGGCATAACGAATTTCAATAAGCCTTAATACATCTTGATATACATTATTTTTAGATTTTAAGTCTATCATAAGCCACCTTTGTCCATTTCCCTCTCTAGTGTTACGATAAATTTCCTGTACATATTCAGAAAGCCTAGGTAACAAGTTTTCAACATCTTCTTTCTCTTTATTACCTACAACCACCAATACAGTAAAGTAGTTCTTCTTCGGATAGACAACACACAATGATTTCCCAGATTTTTTAAACTTTACGTTCCAACCTCGTGCCCAGACATCTTTACTGTATTCGATTTTGCAAACCGCTTTATATTCATTGTTCATATGCTGATACAACTCATCAAATGCAGAGTTTTCAATATAAACGCTTATTTCACTAATATTAGGTACATAATTTATATCTTTTATGTTTATCACAACGGACTATGCCCTCCTTTATAAGCTTTCTATTTCCTTTTTATTACGTCAGATAATTCCTATTTAGCATTTACTGTTTACACAGGAATTATCCATACTTCCATATAATTAATCTCTGCATTTCCTTTGTAATATTTTTCTGCCATGAATGGCTTTGTAACCAAATTATGATTTGGAAGCCAAGTTTCAAACAGATACTTATTTGCTTGATTTAAAGCAGTAGTAACAAGTTCTTCAAAAGATTCTGCCTCAATTTTGCATACAATATACTCACCTGCTGGTAATGTATGTTGTACCATATTTTTAGGACATACATCTGTTGATGAAACCATACCTCCTGCAAAGTAAAGGAATGTTCCTTTATCTGGACTTGCTAAGTGAGATACACCAAGTTCAATATCATTGTTAAAAATGGCATTTTCGGTTTGCAGTTTCTTTGCATGGAATTCGCGCCATAGCTGACCTGGAACATCAATTCCTGTACTTTCTCCAGCAGGAATTTGTTCAGCAATATTTACTGTTTTTTCAAAACCAAAATATGTTTCCTTTGTTCTTAATGTTTTTCTTTGAATTTCCAAAACAATATTTCCTACAATCAATGGGACATTTTCATCAATCATGATATAACGTGAAGAAAGTTCTGGCTTGTCAAATGTATTTAACATAGGAACATTCTTTCTGTATTCATCGGGAGTAATATGGTAAACTTCTTTAAATGCTCTTGTGAAGTTAGCATGGTCTGAAAATCCATATTTTAAAGCTATGTCTAATATTCTTTCCTCTGAATTATTCAATTCTGCTATTACCATTGCTAAACGGCGAAGTTTGATATACTCTTGAACTGATTTCTTAACTAACTTTTTAAACAAGCGTTGGTAATAAAATGTAGAAAGACAGGCAATTTCCGCCAGTTTCTCTGTTTCGATTTTCTCACTTAAATGTTGTTCAATATAGTTTAATGACATTTCAATATTTTCATATGCGTACATATCAGTACCTCCTTGTATAATTTATAATCAAAGTATACATGAAAATTTTTTGTATAGCTTGTCGTACAATGCCATTATCTTATAAGAAATCAAAAGATATAAAAAACCAATTTTGTCTATATGGTAACTTCTATTTCTTTGGTACTTTTTAATGAGCCATATCTAATAAATTCATCACATATCTTTTAATGCTTTTCGTATCATAGACCTTTGGAACTGTATTGTTCATTGCTTCGCCAATCGTCGCTTCAATATTAGCCATAACATCAGCTAGTGATATAATCAGATTTTAAAATTCCATATAGGTAGTAGTCGCAATAGGTATTTACCATTTTTCCCCCTCGAATATGTCCTTCCCTTTGAAAACCGACTTTCTCCAATGTCTTGTAAGAAGCATGATTTAAAATATGCACATCTGTCCATATTTTTTGTAATTCTGTTTTTGAAAAACAAAATTCAATTATGCTTTTCAACGCTTCACTCATTAGTCCATTACCTTGATATTGCTTAGAAAGTCTGAAAGCCACTTTTGCCATTCTATTATTTTCAATAAGGTATATCCATATTTCACCAATCACTTTGCTATCTTGTTTATGGACAATTCCCCAATGAAAACTTTTAGTAGCTTTTTCTGGCTTACTAAAGAGTACTTCTGGATTTTTTTCGCTTTTTGAAGGACGTTTCCCCCAATACTCGTATAAAGAAATATCACTAATCCATTCTTTCAAATCATCTATGTCATTTTTATCCATTGTTCTTAAAATAAGGTGTTCTGTATCAATTACTGGTTTTTCAATAATGTAATCCTGCAAACTCATGGTTCATCACTCCTTAAAAATTAAATTCGTTTTCCCATGCAAAAGAAGCGGATTCTTCTAAACTATGAGGCCAATGACTACACCAATCTGGAACATTTGGATTTTCCACCCTATCCAAACTCGGTGTGTATGGTTTAATATCCAAGATAGGCGTTTTGTCATTAGCATCAATGTAAGCAATTTGTATCATTCCATTCATATAATCGATATTGATAATTTCTACTACTGATAAAGCAATCGGATTTGGACGTACTGGCGACCTTGTTGCAAAAATCCCCATTTTCTCTGGAGCATTTTTATAAGGCTGTTCTGTTTCCAATACACTTCTAAAATCCGTATTATCAAAATCACTGAACCACCATAAAACATTTATATGACTGAATCCGTCTAATGCCCTTAATGCTAGAATATATGGTGCTTCTAGTTGAATGAAAGCACCTTTTTCATTGTTGTAGATAGTACCTATTGAATTTACTTTATAAGTTGTCATTATATTTTCCTCCGTTTTCTTCTTGATAAATAAACGATAAACCTTAACACCATGTTAAAGTCAAGGCAGATTATCATTTTTTACAAGAGATTTTCTAAAGGAATTTGGATTTCTGTTAGATAGTTCTCTGGATTTTTCTCGTTCCACGGTCCACAATGAACTATTTGACGGCTTGAACCTTTCATCTTATATTGACTGTTTTCTTGAAGCCATTTTGCAAATGAACGATAAGCATAAGAAATATTAGAAAAATCTCCATATACCATAGTACAAGCCATCATAGAAACTGGTTCGGTAAAACGAAACTTAAAATCTCCTGTAGCTTTTCCTATTTTATTTACAATGGCACATAATTCTACATCAACATCTTTTTCTTTATATTCTTCATTGTGATATATTGAGAATGTTTCATCAGAAATATTTATTTTATTTTCTTTAGCAAAAGCAGAGAGTTCTTTCCAGAGTTCGCCCTCATAATAATAATTTGGTATTTCTTTTCTTAAAGATAAAACGCAATAACTCGGTATCTCTTTTATGGTTATGTTAAAATACAATTCACTTTTGCCATGCAACAATTCTTTTTTAGCACTCTCAATTTTCTTTAGTTTTTCTTGTTCTTTTTGTATATTATCCATAATTTCAATAGACTTTTTATCAAGCTGTTCTATAATGGTATCATTACTGCAATCGAGGGCTAATGCAATTTCAGCGACATTGAAACCACTATCACGTAAATATATAATTCTATTTAAAGTTGAGATTTGTTCTGCTGAATACATACGATATCCAGTTAATGAATCAATTTTAGCAGGTTTTAATAAACCTGTTTCATCATAATAACGCAACATACGAGTAGAAACTTGTGTCAATTTTGAAAACTCACCAATTTTGAACATTTTATCCCTCCATTCATGTACCTAATTATAATTATTGTTAATTTATACTTCAATATAAAAAGGGCTTGCATACCATAATTATGATACAAGCCCATTTCCATGTTATCCTACAATTTTCCAGTTACTATCCTTATGTAGCACAAGCTCATACTGCGAAACTAAAGTAGCCTTTGTCTGATTATCAAGGAATTTCACAGCAACCTTGACTTTCACATTGTCCCCGTCCTTTATAAAGATAGGGTTTACCAATTCAGAATAAAGATAGTCCTTGCCGATAGGTTCAAGCACATTTCTAGCTACATAGTAGGCAAGCTCTTTTTCTGTTGCTGTCGGGTACAGCTTAAAGAATGTTTCCAGAAAAGCGGTAGCGTCATTGACAGTATCAGCGTCCACACTTGCGTCTGTTTCTAGTGTCTTTGGCTCATACTCTGATTTTTCGATTGCTGGTGCAAGGGTAGGGTTCTGTATGATTACCATATCCCCGTCAGCGTCTACATGGACTTTTACAGTATAAGTTGCCTTGACTGCTGTTGTCTGTTCTCCCTCTTTTATCTGCTGATCTACTTCATAGGTAGCAGAAAAAGTGTCCGTTCCCAACTGCTCGATACTCCATACAATTACATCAGTAATGGCAGAGCTGGTCGGTATGTCGGTTCTAATGGTATCAACATTCAAGTCCTGCAATTCCTTTGTCAGATAATCGCTGATTGCCTGCGTCCTTGCTTCAATCGCTTCTTTGCTGTTATTCCATGTGTAATAGGACTTCGCAAAGTTCTTCACGAAATTTTCAATCCCGTTGGTATCAGTAAGTCTTAATTGTATGGTTTCTGTTTCATGTACGGTGTGCATATCAATAGCGGTAAAATTCTTATACACGCCAAAACTCACGCTTGCGATAAGCACCACCCACAATGCAATCACAGTTTTCTTATGTGTACCCACTTTCACGGTACGCACTTTCTTTTCTTTGACATTTTCTGTCGGTTTCTTATTCTTCTTAAACATATTTTCAAGTCCTTTCTATTGTTTTACTCGTCCTGCACCAATTAAGTGCTGTTTCCAGTAACTACTATTTAAGTCTGCATATCCTATCGGGTCGCCTGCATGGTACATCTGATTATTTCCTACATATATTCCCACATGGGTAACATACGAACCAGCGTTATAGGTAGAATGGAAAAATACCAAGTCCCCAGCCTTTGCCTGCGATAGTGGAAGATGTTGGGTTGCGTCATACTGTGCTTGTGCTGTTCTCGGCAAGGAGATACCAGCTTTTCCATAGCACCATTGCACAAGTCCGCTACAATCAAAGGAAGTGTTGGGATTGCTTCCCCCAAACACATATTTCCACCCTTGATACTTCAACGCTTCATTCATTACCTTTTGTGCCAGTTCCCCCGACACCTGCGGAACAGTTAAATACTGATTGACTAATTCCACATAGAACATATTTCCATAGCCATAACGCCAGCCCCCGTTCTTTGCAACGGCTATCGGGTTGGTGTAGGTTACTTTTTTACCGCCCGATTTCTCACGGGCGAAGCTCTCTGCAAGGTTAAAAGTATGTTTCTTTCCTTTTCCTGCCACATATCTCACATAGCCACCGCCATAGTTATAGGACTGTATCGCCACATTCAAATCATTTATTCCTTGATTTTTGCAGGAAGAAAGCAGGGACGCAAAATATTTACACCCCTGCTTGATTGAGCTTTCTGTATCTAACGAGTTGGGCGGTAAACCAAGACTTTCTGAACTCTGCATGACATCTTTTGCCGTACCGCCACTTTCTACTTGAATGATAGCCAGTAACACATTCACATACTCAGAAATACCGTATTCTTTAGCGTACTTTTCCACCATAGGCTGATGTTTCAAGACTTCTGCGGATAAATTCATACCCGTAATGCCCGAAGAAAAGTTGCTGTTCTCGTCGTCGCTGTCCGCACTCATCAGTACCCCAAAGAAAAGGACTATGGAAAAGAGGATAGGAAACAGACTGCCGATAAGAGCGATATGTTTCAGTTTCATTTTTTCTTCTGTCCTTTCGTAAATACTGCGTTACGGTTCTTTTCAGTTGTTTCCGTTATTTTCTTTGGTTGCTGGACGATATGTGCCTTTGTTGTACGCTCTGCCTTGAAATTCTGACGTGTTTTCTCTGATACGGGAACTTTTTCTACATTCTGTCTATGTACTGGCTGTGCCGATTGTGGAGCTTTCACATCAGAAACCCCCGAAGATAGCGGACGTTTTTTCGCAGAATTTATTTTGACTGGCTTGCTTGTTTTAGAAGTTGGAGCTGTGGCTGGTCGTTCATGGGGACGGGTAGCTCCCGATGTCGCTGATCCGTCCGTCTTTCGTGCCTGCCTTGCTTCTTGTGCTTTTTGAAGCTCCATACGCTTATCAGCGATATTCTTCTTATGCTGTTCCTGCTTTTCCAAGCGTCCCGACTGTCTGGACTGCTGTTCCTGCACCATGCCACGCTTGAAGTCCGATACACTTGTTTTTGCTTTTTCCTTTGCGGAATACACCGCATAAGCGGTCTGTGTCGGCATATCTTTGACCGTTTCTTTCATGGCGTTTGCTTTGTCCTTGACTTTATTTTTCGTATCTAAGACAGCACCCACCTTTGAGCCTGCACGTTGTCCCATGCTGGAATATGTATTGCCTCGGTTATCTTTTGCTGAATTGTTCCTTGTTGTCCGTGCATTAGAAACTGTACTACCAGCCACCGCACCAGCAACACCGCCAGCGGTAACAGCACTAGCAAGCCGTCTTTCCATACGCCTAGCCCTATGTGCCATATAGAGATACGGTCTGCGGAAAATTCTTCGTCCCATGCTTTGACTGTCGCTGGCATTTAAAGAGAACATACTCATTAAGTCACCTAACTTCATATAAATACCAGCAAAACACACTATCTGCAAGAACGCCACCATAAAGAACGGATAGTCTGTGGAAATGTTATAAAACATACTGGAAATACTGAACGCCACCGTTACAATAAGCGTAATTCCTGCCCTTGTCATTATGGTATTAAATACCCTCACGATTGCCTGCTTTGCCATGCTTTCATAACTCGGTATCATGGATAACAGAAAACTGATAGGCAGAAACATGGCAAAGATAATAAAAAGTATCTGGCTGAACAACATCATACCCGTAAGCAAGAATACAAATATCGTGATACCTAAGTTGAAGAACAAGAGGAAGAACACCATACCCAAACGGTTTACGACCTGCGGTATCGTCAGATTGTTGTTGTCGTTACTTTCGATTTCTGTTTTCACGACTTCCTCTCTGGTCTTTCCGTCCTCGTCCTCTGGGCTTGCCGATACGAGAGCTTCGACACGGTCTGCCCCGATTTCCTCTGCGTTGCTGTTTCCAAATTGCAGAAGTAGCCACGGCTGTTCCACTTGAATAGAGAATAGGCTGTCCCGTATCAAGTCCACGCTATCCTTGCCCTCGCTGTCAGAGCCTGCGAGCATGATTTTTGTTCCCAAATCCAAAGAAGCGGTACTGATGTCGCTTGAAAATTCATTTATCTTTTTGATGTAGTCGGGAGCATAGGCAATAAATGAAGCCGACAAAATAAACACCACAACAAAGTTGATAACGGCGTGAAGTGCCTTGCTGGTTTCTCTTTTAATCAGTCCCGTATAGGCAACATATAGTCCCACCACTAAGATAATGAGAAGCAGGAAACCGACATAGAAGCCAGAGCTGGAAAAACCGCTTGAGGTAACGCCTGCTAAGGTCTGTATGCCATGTCCGATACTGTCTGCCATATCGTTAATAAAATCAAGTTTATAGGCTTCCTGCACCACATAACCCGTGGCATTGCTTAAATAAAGGCTTATCGTCCAGACAAAATTAGTGATACAGTACAAACCATATTGTACCGATTTCCCGATACCGTCCAGCCAGTTCCACGGAAGCCACGACCAGCTATTATCCACATAAAAATCAAGCTGGTAGTTGGAAAGGGGATATTTTGAATATAGATTTTCTGCGTTTATGGTATCGTCCACAAGCCCCGTCGCATGAGCCACCGTCCCCAGAAGTGAAAGCAGGATAAGGGAGAGTGCCACCACGAACAGAGCCATTTTGAGAAAGTGGAAAATCTTCTTTTTTGTGAACGCACTCTGTATCCTTTCTTTCATCACTCCACCTCATTTCTCTGTATAGGCGGTCTGGTATCAAAGGCGTGTAGCAGTTCTTCAAAGACGGGGTGTATCTGTACCACGCCGACACGCCCGTATAAGTCCTGCAACAAACATTGTCCGTTCTCCAAATCACGCAGGCGTTTCTGGTTGTTTTCGTCCTCTTTGTCAATACCGAAAAATTCTAAGGTCTGCTTTATCTCGTTAATGTCAGTAGAACGGAAAGCGAATTTTAAGCTGATATTGTTTTTCAGACTTTCTTTTGATACGTCCCCAGAAGATTGTGTAACAAAATAAACGCCTGCCTGCATAGCTCGACCAGCACGAACCAGCTTGTTTGATAAGGTTTCGCCTTGTGCCACATTCAAGAATGCCCACGCTTCATCTAAATCTACAATCTTAAAAATGCTTCTGTCCGAATGGATAAAGTCGAGGGCAAAGGTACTAATGACAATCAGCATAGATACCGACAATAATTCAATGGTCGTGTATTCCTCAAAGGTGGTATCTTTATCTGGCAATACAAGGTCAGCTACTTGAATGATATTGAGCTGGTTATCCAGACTGATAGCATTTTCCACCGCACCGTCTGAAAACAGCAGATGTGCAAAATCATAATCGGTAAAGCTGTCGATATGGTCTGCGATATTTCTTGATACTGGCGTATCTTCACGGCGTAACTCGTCTATCACATGGAGCAAGCCCCGACTGTCGCTCTGGGTAACGGAACGTACCGCCTTACGAAGTACGGGGAATTTTTCGCCGTCCCTAGAGGAAATACCCGTAAGGAATGTCAAGATGTCGATTGCCAGACTTTCAGCGTCTTTGACGTTCTTCATAATCACAAACGGGTCAAGAAGTCCTGCATTGTCCTTGTCGCTGGTAAGGTTTACGATATTGATTTCATGGGCGATTTCTGGAAGTGTTTCTTTCCAGTTTCCACGCTCTGATTTAGGGTCTAAGATAACCGCTTGTCCCCCAAATAGAACAGAGTAGTACACTAGAAGATTGTTGCAGAACGATTTCCCACCGCCAAGAGAACCGACAAAAGCAGAAGCAAGGGCATTTGTAACTGTACCTTTTACGCCCTGCGAAGCTAAAGACGGTTGCAGGTACACATTTCTTCCCGTATCAACGGAATAGCCCATATAAATACCTGTAGTTTCCCCTAACTGCTGGGTCGCCCCAAAGCCAAGCCCAGCCAAGAAGTCTGATTTTACATACTGCACATAGTCGTTGATATATCGCTTGCTGGCTGGTAAAAATTCAGAATGAAGCCCCAGCATATCCCCAGCAGGACGCACCAGCTTTACATTGAGGTCGTCGTAAAAGTCCTTGACTTCATCACAACGGCGTTTCAGCTCGTCAAGATCGGGTGCAGACACCCGTATCACGTAGCTTAACTTATACATACTTTCTTTGCTCTGGTCTAAGTCTGTTTCCAGCTCGTCCACGCTGTCTAAAGCGTCTACCACATTTGAGCTGGTTTCACTTCCTGCTTGATAAGCGTGATTGTCAAGGTCTTTCAATTCCTTTTTCTTATTTCTTACTGTGCTAAGAGCCTTTCTGTTCTCCACGATTTCTACATTCATAGAAGTATCAACGGGGAATGTAAACTGCTGTTGCTGGAAATAGAAGATTTCAGACGACGGAAAATCAAGCTCGCCTACAATCGCATTGACAGTAAAGTAAGACACATAGCTTTCCTTGTCCTCATGTTCCAAGCGTAAATATCGCTGGCTTTCCTCAATCACACACCTTGTCGGGCGGATAAGGTCGTAGTATTTTATCAGCGTTTCTTTCTGCAATTTCTTCTCTGGTAGCTGGTACTCATAATCTTCATAGGCGATACCGTCCCTGCCGTAAAGATGTTCCATGAGATACCCAAAATCATTGATTTCCAAGCGACGCACCTTAAAGCGACGGGAGATTTTATTTTCCAGTAACTTTTCCATTTTCATGTAACGGTTGATTTCATCATTCGGCATGGAAACAAAATCATTCATCAGCGTGTGGTTCACTTCATGGAGAAATTCCGTGAACGTCAGCCATGCCGATTTTTTAATATTCTTCAGATTGAGTTGTTCTTCCGTAACCATGAGCTTAAAGCCAAGAAAAAAGCGGTAGTCCACTTGATTGTCCCCAATCATAGATACTAACGCTTCGGTCTGTTCGTCTATTTTTTGGACTGCCACCTCACGAAGTTTCCCCGTTACCAGTTTCTTTGACTGCTCCTGCATACTTCGTATTGAGCTTTCTGTGGCAATCTGCAACGCATGAATTTTACCCTCACGGGACTGTGCGATTAGCTGTCGAAAGCTGTCATGCACGATAAATTTCTGCTCTGCGGATAGGAAAGAATAATTGTATGGTATCAGCTCATAGTAGGCGAACACCTCATTGTCCTTGTTCCAGACAAGGTTATTGTCAATATATTTTATCGGGAACATAGTTCACACTCCTTACTGCCGTGATTGTTTCATTCAAGGTCTGCTTATGCAGTTTTACGGCTTTTCCTGCATAAGTGATTTTAGGTCGCAGGGCATAGGTTATCTGTGATTTCAAAAAGCTGTACGGCTTCTTTCCGTCAAAGGTTTTCTGCGACATAAACCAAGTGAGAGCAACGGGAATACCAAAGTATTTGAGAAATGCTCCCTCAATCATGGAAAGTGGGGGAATATCCCCAAACAGAATGATGATAAATTCTGTAATTACAAACCATGTAATCTGTGTAAAGGTAACGGGAAAGGGTAAGTTAAAGTCATTGATTGCATACAAGACTTTTTCCACGTTCCAGATACCCGTATAAGATTTAATCTTTTTCAAGTTCTTTCAGCTCCTTTCGTAAGTTCTTAAAAAGAGAAAAGGACAGCCATGTTTCAGACTGTCCCTTAAAAGAGAAATACGCTGTCAGTAGCAACAATGCTTGTCGCTGATCTTCCAGCGTTAATAAGGTATCTCGCACATACCTCGGCTTGTTTCAATAAAGCAACCGCCCATATCCAAATCTCGCCCGTAGGCTTCATAGTCAATGTAGTTCTGTAAGCTGGGTGGAATGTCGCCAAGTGCCTGCAATTCGTCTATGTAGTAGTAGGCAACGTCTGTCATGGTTTCACAGTCTGGATAATAATAAATATCGTCCTTGTGTTCCACGACTTCTTCCAGCGTCCTGTAGTGGCTGATAAATTCGTCCAGACACTCTACGATATAGTCGGGAAGTTCCTCTATCATTTCATACATCTCATTGAGTTCTTCAATGGAAACATATTCCCCTATGTCGATAGGGAAGTTGTCAGTATCATGGACAGCGTATTCCTCATATTGTTCATTCAAACCGATTTTTTCTTTCACATCTTCCTCGTCAATAGGGAAAGAGAACCACGCACCGACTAAATATCCCTCATTGTATTTGCCAAGATTAGCAATATAAACCGCCATATCATCAATCATAAGCACCACCTCTTTCCTTACTCTGGCAGTTCAAAAATACCATGTTCTGTTACAAGATAACGTCCGTGTTCCTGCAAGTGCGAAGCGTAGGCTTCAAAATTGAAATAGTATTCTTGACAGTCCTCAGATAAATGTTTGAACGTCGGGTCGTTCATCAGCTTTTGTCTTGCAACATCTATCATGCTTTTGCAGTCGGGATAAACCGCAATCACGTTCCTGCAAATATAAAGTGCTTCTAAGTTCTCATATACGGTAAGAAGTGCTGTATATTCTTCCTGCATATCGCTTGAAAGCTGGCGGTACATAAAATCTAATTCGTTGAGCTGGTACACGCTTGTATGTTCGTGGACTTCATCAGCAAAGGGCAGTACCTTTTCAATAATGCGGTAATCCCCACTTTCTGCACCGACACCTAACTTTTCTTCAAACTCGGCAACATCTATCGGCAGGTCGAACCAGTATGATGTTGTTTCTTCGCCAGTTGTTCCGCTCGTTTCCACCAGCACCCTTGTTTCCTGCATTGTTCCTCACGTCCTTTCTGTTGTTTCATCACATCTTTTAAGGTCTGGCATGACATACCAAACACATATTTAGAAAAATCTTCTAACTGTTTTTCTTCATAGTCAGCAAAGTTCAGTTGCTTCATTTCATGCCACACTTTACGTTTGTAAGAGGGCAGGTCTGAAATGTTTTCACAGCCAACCTTTGCCTGCATATCCTTAAAAATATCGTTCATTTCATCACTCCAATCTGAAATTAAAGTAAGAAAAAAGCAGTCGATCTTAAGACTAACTGCTTTGTGTGTATGGATATAAAGTTGTCAAACTGAAATTTAAAAATCACTTTTTCTTGATAAGTTTCAGTTTTATATTTCTTCTGTCGGCAATCTTCTGAAACATCTCTACCACATACAAGCATTGTGCCTTAAATGGTAGTAAGGTCAATTCGTCATTTGATTGTATTTGTTTCATTGCTTCTTGCAATTCTGAAAGTTCTAATAAATTGACTGCTACACAAAAGAAAGTCTTTCTACGCCCGTCATTATAGTTAGAAAGTAAGTAAGAAAGAATTTGTGTTTTTTCCTGCTGTTCAAGATTATATTGCTCAATGCCTATGATTTTCACTCTTTCTAAATCTGCTCTTTGTCGTCTGCTCGTAATA
>ERZ778514.2136-NODE-2136-length-13165-cov-7.710908_pt1 | contig 13165 bp, 10 predicted proteins | sample MGYA00510344_ERZ778514 | MGnify/ENA primary metagenome ERZ778514 (study PRJEB29527, sample SAMN07138968) | mouse gut metagenome | material: feces | host: mouse | place: China:Nanjing | collected 2016-01-25 ... | reverse complement strand
TGAAAAAGCGGGACTTCCTCATGGAAAGTCCCGCTTGGCTGTTACAAAGATAATACATTTTCCGGCGGAAAGCAAATAGTGTTAAAATGCGGAAGGTGTAAAAAACACCTTCTTTTCAAAACTTTACCACGAAGGTTCAAAAGTGTCGGCATCGGCCAACACAGGGAATTTTTCACGGAATTTATTCAAGGCATCCAAGTCTATTTCCACCATGGCGGCTCCTGCTTCCCCGCCCATACCAACCATAACACGTCCATAGGCGTCGATTACGGCCGAGTGACCGCAATAACGGGCGGAAAGGTCGCAGCCTGTCCGGTTCACGCCGCAGATGTAGCACTGGTTTTCAATGGCGCGGGCCCGCAACAGCGTGTCCCAGGCGGTTATGCGACTTTCGGGCCAGTTGGCAACGTAGAGAGCCACATCGTAGTCGCCACGATTACGCGAGAATACGGGAAAACGCAGATCGTAACAGATCTGAGGCAAGAAACGCACACCACGATATTCCACCACCACACGTTCGTGTCCTGCTGCGTAATGACGGTTTTCGCCGCCATAGGCAAACAAATGCCGTTTGCGGTAAGTTTCCACCTGTCCGTTGGGACGGACAAAGAAAAAAGCATTGTGCCAGCACAGCTTGTCGCCGGCGTCACCCGCTGCCTTTGCTACAGGCAACGAGCCAGCCAAAGCGCAGTTGCGGCCCACTGCCTCGGCTTTCATCCATTCCAGACACATTTCGGCAACCGGGCGGAGGCGGTCCGCTTCAGGGTGAGTCTGGAACCCCGTACCCCACATTTCCGGCAGCACATAGAGATCGGCGCCCGGATTTCCGTCGAGCAGTTTTTCGGCCGCCCGGATGTTTCCTCCTCCATCCTCCCAAAGAATATCTGTCTGCAGAATACAAATCTTCATCATATGTTCAAATCAAATGGTGTAAATATGCCGTGAAGTTACATATTATATGCGGTATGAGAGAATTATCGGAATAAAAAAAATGCAACACGGTTGCGCACAACTTTGTCTACCTTTGCCTGAAAACCAATACACTTGAATTTATGTCATGTCATCATTGCAACTGCCACAGCAGCAAACAGCCGGAAAACCGACCCGCCACCGATGATGCGCCGGCTCCGGCACGCCGAGCCGGTCTGGGCAAGATCATATCAGCTCTTTTCCTGTTGTCCGGTTGGCTGACCGATTGTTTTTTATCAGACACTTGGAGCATAGCGCATTGGAACGGCTGGCTGCGGGTACTTTGGTTTTTCATCGCCCTTCTGCCTGTCTGCCTGCCGGTGCTGGCCGAAGCGTGGCGCGGGTGGCGGCAGGGAGATTATTTCAATGAGTTCACCCTTATGGCCGTAGCCGCCATCGGAGCCTTTGCCATTGGCGAATATCCCGAAGCCGTAGCCGTGATGCTCTTCTACGCAGTCGGAGAATATTTTCAGGAACATGCCTCGGAACGTGCCCGCAACGACATCCGGCATATGGTGGAATTACACCCCGGTGAGATTGCTGTAGAACAACCGGACGGCACAGTGCTGCGGCAAACCCCCGAAGAAGTACCTCCAGGGAGCGTCATTCGCCTCGAAGCCGGCCGGCGTGTCCCGCTCGACGGCCTGTTGCTGGGTGACGTTGCGGCCGACTTCGACACTTCGGCGCTCACGGGAGAAAGTGTGCCCCGTGTAATCGAACCCGGCCACGAAGTCCTAGCCGGCATGCTGACAGTGAACAGGGCTTGCCGGATTCAGGTAAAAAGGTCTTACAGCAAAAGTGCTCTGGCACACATTCTGAAAATGGTGAACGATGCAGCCGCACGCAAAGCACCGGCAGAACGGTTTATCCGCCGCTTTGCGCGTATTTACACGCCTGCGGTCATTGCTGCGGCTGTTCTCATGGCTATATTGCCGCCTTGGGCTGCTTTATTCACCGGATGGGAAGGAATGACCCTCAACGAAAGTTTTCATCGGGCCTTGGTCTTTCTTGTTGCATCGTGCCCATGTGCTCTCGTCATCAGCATACCGCTGGCCTACTTCAGCGGCCTTGGATTCGCGTCGCGCCGTGGAATTCTTTTTAAAGGCGGCAATTATCTTGACGCGTTATCTACGGCCGGCACCGTGATATTCGATAAAACCGGCACGCTCACATGCGGCCGTTTCAAAGTAACCGGTGTGGAATGCGCCGATGGAATGAGCCAGAGAGAACTGCTCCGGCTGGCTGGCGGAGTAGAGCAATACAGTACGCATCCACTTGCCCATGCCGTTGCCGATTACGTGGCATCTGCGGGAATAAAGCCCGCTGTTGCAGACACGGTGGAGGAACTTCCCGGACGAGGCTTACGGGCTGCGGTCGATACCCGCACTGTCTTAGTCGGTAGTCGCCGGCTGCTCGAAGAAGAAGGAGTTCCGGCAGAAACTGTTCCCGCTGTTGCCGGAACAGACGGGCTGGTGATGATTGCCATTGACAAACGCTATGCCGGCTCTTTCATTCTGACGGACATGCCCAAGCATGATGCCGCTAAAGCAGTAAGGGAATTGCGCCGGTTAGGCGTAAAACGGCAGATTATACTCTCCGGCGACCGCCAAGATGCGGTGCGCGAACTGGCAGACAGGATCGGCATAACCGAATACCGGGGCGATCTTCTTCCCGAACAGAAATTACAACAGGTCAAGCGCCTGCTCTCCTCCTCCCGTCGCCACGGAGTGGCCTTCGTAGGCGATGGCATCAACGATGCTCCCGCGTTGGCACTAAGCGACATAGGCATTGCCATGGGCAATGCCGGCAACGATGTTGCCGTAGAGACGGCAGATGTGGTCGTTCGGAGCGGCAGTCCGGCTAAAGTGGCAGAAGCCGTCCGCATTGCCCGGCGCACACGCCATATTGTCCGCTTCAACATTACTTTGTCCATAGCGGTCAAGGCGGCGGTGCTTCTGCTGGGGGGCGCCGGATTGGCGCCACTGTGGCTGGCCGTATTGGCCGACACCGGTGTGGCGTTACTGTGTGTTCTCAATGTTTTCACTCTTTGGCGATAGTTTTTTCCTGCAAACCGTCCGAAAGCGCGTGAAGAGAAGAAGGTCTCATTTTCAGTGTGACAGTAAGGAGCCGGAAGCCTTCTTCGGAAGAAACGGCAATAAGTACGGTTAGTTTTTGTACATTTGCACTATGGATTATCTTGAACAGCTTTTTGCCCGTCGGGGCATCAGACCTACCGCCGTAAGATTGCTCGTATTACGCGCTTTGACTGAGGCAGACTGTGCCCTGTCGCTCTCCGATTTGGAGGCCCGTCTGATGACAGTCGACAAGTCGACCATTTTCCGCTCGCTGAATCTTTTTCTGGCCAATCACCTCGTGCACGGCGTGGAGGACGGCACGGGGCAAATGAAATACGCCCTCTGTGATGACAGCTGCCACTGCGGCGAAGACATTCACGCAGGATTGTCCGACCTTCACACCCATTTCTTCTGCGAACATTGCCGCCGCACTTTCTGCCTGCGCGGACTGCCTATTCCGGCTGTGGACTTGCCTGAGGGGTTTCACCTGCACACGGCCAACTACGTGTTGAAAGGTTTGTGTCCTGCCTGCTCCAGGCGCCGGCATTGCGAATGACAAGCTGAATAAAGGACCTCTTTTCAAAATACGTTATCCGTCAAACGCTTACAGACCGGATAAAGGATTCACGGGATCACAAAAATATTTATACGCAGTAAAAGCGGACTTCAGAGGAGTGACAAACATCGGGGGGGAATGTTTGCCTTAGCTGGACCAACCGGTTCATTTTCATTACAGACGGCATAAAACAGACGAAAAGTTAGCCGCTTACGCGGGTTTTCTGTATATTTGCAGAACTACTGATTCTTTCACTTAAATCTAAATTACAACAATATGGCATTAGAAAAGACTCTTGTCCTGCTGAAGCCCTGCACCCTGCAGCGCGGACTGGCCGGCGAAATCATCAGCATTTTTGAAAAGAAAGGCCTCAAAATATGCGGCATGAAGATGATGCAGCTTGATGATGAATTGCTCAGCGAGCACTATGCTCATCTGTCAGGGAAGCCGTTTTTCCAACGCGTCAAAGACGCCATGATGACGGCTCCTGTCGTAGCCCTTTGCCTCGAGGGGGTAGACGCCATAGCCGCCGTGCGCGCACTGGCCGGCCCCACCAACGGGCGCAACGCATTGCCTGGAACGATACGTGGCAGTTACTGCATGAGCTTCCAAGAGAATATAGTGCACGCCAGCGACTCTCCCGAGACGGCGGCCATAGAGCTGAAGCGTTTTTTCCGTTCTGAGGAAATTTTCGACTGGCATCAGGCCACCTTCGATTATCTGTATGCCTGCGATGAATTCTGACCGTTTCTGATGTCGGCAGACAACTTCCGGTATACGGCTGAATAGCCGTCTGATGACATACTCCTGCTATTTTAACACTATTTGCTTTCCGTCGGAAAATATATTATCTTTGTAACAGCCAAGCGGGACTTCCTTATGGAAAGTCCCGCTTTTTCAGTGTCAATCAGGTGTTTTTGCGCGGATTTCCGGTGTATTTTTTCCTCAAATTCCCCGTATCGGAATTTAAATTCCAAGTATTCGAGTTGAAATTCCAATAAGGACTTTTTGCCTGACATTACTTACAAACTATGTTTTAACACTTCCGAATGTTACGGAAGGTTAAATATGTTAAAGTCAAACCGGATGGAAATGGCATGGTCTCCCTCACAGGCGTAGGCGATACGTGCGCGTGGACGGGCGGAAACGGCAAAGGAAATACTTGTGGTGATGAATTTTTCGTTTTTGCTTTGTATTTCACCCTTCCCTTAGTAACTTTGTGGCATAAAATATCTAAATCACATTTTAATATTGCAAAATGCGTCATTTTTTACTTTTTTTCTTGGCTTTTTGCCTCTCTACAATCACGGCAGACGCCCAATCGGCTCCCAAGCGTGAGTTTCGCGGTGCATGGATACAATTTATCAATGGACAGTTTCAGGGAATGAGCCGCGACCAAATGCAGGCCAATCTGACCGGACAGCTCAATGCCTTGCAACAATGCGGTGTTAACACCATCATTTTTCAAGTGCGTGGCGAGGCCGATGCTTTTTATGCCAGTCCCTATGAACCGTGGAGCCGCTTCCTCACCGGCCGTCAGGGGCAAGCTCCGGCTCCTTACTGGGATCCTTTGGCCTGGATGGTTGACGAGTGCCATAAGCGCGGCATGGAACTTCACGCATGGATCAATCCTTTTCGGGCCAAGACGAAAGGTACCACGGCTTTGGCTATGAACCATCCCTATATGCAGAACCCCGCCCGCTTCTTCGAGTATGACGGTCTTTATATCTTTGATCCCGGATTGGCCGAAAACCGTGAGTATATCTGCAAGATAGCTGCCGACATCGTGCGTCGCTACGATGTGGACGGCTTCCATATCGATGATTATTTTTATCCTTATCCGGCGGCGGGACGTCTCATTCCGGATGACAACACTTTTGCCCGGTTCAACAGCGGTATGACTGACCGCGCGGACTGGCGGCGCCATAATGTGAACAGTTTTATCAGTATGCTTCACGACACGCTCCGTAGTGTGAAACCTTGGGTTAAATTCGGAGTCTCCCCCTTTGGCATTTATCACAACCGGCGATCGGGCGGTAACATTCCGGGTAGCGAAACAACGGGACTTCAGAATTATGACGACCTCTATGCCGATGTTTTGCTTTGGATTAACAAGGGATGGGTGGATTACACCATACCCCAGATTTACTGGGAAATAGGTCACAAGGCGGCCGATTATGACCGCCTTATCCGCTGGTGGGCGAGCAACGCGTCTGGCCGGCCGCTGGTTATCGGGCAGGACGTGGAACGCACCGTTAAGGCCGCCGACCTGAATAATCCGGCTGTGAACCAGATGCCTGAGAAGTTCCGTCTTCAGCGCTCTCTGCCCGGCGTGGCCGGCAGCTGCCTTTGGTATTCTGCCGCTGTGGTGCGCAACGAAGGTAATTATGCCACCGCATTGCAGAAAATCTATCACACCACACCGGCCTTGCAACCGGCCATGCCTTTTATCGACGACAAAGCGCCGGGCAAACCCCGCAAGGTAAAGGCTATGTGGATGCCCGACGGATATTACCTCTTCTGGACAGCTCCAAAGGCCCGGACGGCGCTTGACGAAGCCCGCTTTTATGCCGTTTACCGCTTTGCTCCGGGAGAGAAAGTCAATCTTTCCTCCGCCGCCCACCTTGTTGCGGTTACTCCTCAAACTATAATGAAGTTGCCCTATACGGACGGAAGAGCAAAATACACTTATGTCGTCACCGCACTTGACCGCCTGCAGAACGAATCGAAGGGCGTCAAAGAGAAAGTAAAACTCTGACGGCCTGCACAAAAGCTCCCGTTTTTTCAGGAAAGATTAAACAGCTACACAAACTTAGTTTCGCATGAAAGTATTGAAATTCGGCGGTTCGTCCGTAGGGACAGCCCGAAGTTTGACCAATGTCAAGCAAATAGTAGAAGCCACCGACCGGCCCGTTATCGTAGTCGTGTCGGCGCTGGGGGGAGTGACGGACCGCCTCATCGCAGTGTCGCAGTTGGCTGCGCGCGGCGAAACGGATTATCGTAAGGAGGTGGAAAATCTCCGTCTGCGTCATGAACAGCTCATAGCCGATGTCATCGCCCCTGAGCGCAGGCCGCATTTGATCGGACAGACAGAAGCCCTCTTCGAGGAATTGCGCAGCATCCTCCACGGCGTGTCACTCATCCAGGACCTCACCCGTAAAACAGCCGATGCTATCGTGGCTTATGGTGAACGGCTCTCATCGCTCATTTGTGCCGCACTTATTGAAGGCGCCCGCCACCATGATTCGCGAAACTTCATTAAAACCATCGTGCAAGGGGACAAACATTTGGTGGACTTTGATGCCACTAACGCTTTGGTGCGTGAAACCTTTGCCGAAGAAATCCCGGTGGCTGTGGTGGGAGGATTCATATCGTCTGACCTTGAAAACGGCGTCACAACCAATCTCGGTCGCGGCGGATCGGATTACACCGCAGCCATTATAGCGGCAGCTCTCAAAGCCGAAGCGCTTGAAATATGGACTGATGTAGATGGCTTCCTGACCGCTGATCCCCGCGTCATTCCTTCAGCTTATACAATTCCACAACTTTCTTACGGCGAAGCCATGGAACTGTGTAATTTCGGTGCCAAGGTGGTTTATCCGCCGACTATATTCCCCGTATGTGCTGAGAATATTCCCATTTACGTCAAAAATACCTTTAACCCTTCCGCCAGCGGCAGCGTTATCCGGCGCGATGTAGAAGCTTCTTCGCGTCCAATCAGAGGCATTTCTTCCGTCAACGAAATGAGCATGGTTACTGTGAGCGGTCTCTCAATGGTGGGGGTAATCGGCGTGAACCGCCGTATATTCACAACCCTTGCCGACGGTGGCATCAGCGTTTTCATGGTAGCCCAAACCGCCTCCGAAACGAGTACGTCCATTTGTATGACCCCATCCGATGCCTTGAAGGCATGCCGGCTGCTTGACGGAGAGTTTCGTCGCGAAATAGCCGACGGGGCAATGAATCCCACACAGATAACCGAAGGATTGGCAACTGTTGCGGCCGTAGGGCAGCAGATGCAGCGTTCACCCGGCATAGCCGGAAAACTATTCAGCGTATTGGGACGCAACGGAATCAGCATCTGTGCCGTTGCGCTTGGTGCGCCGGAAATGAACCTCTCCTTTGTGGTAGAGCGCAACCAGTTGGGCAAAACGCTCAATGTGCTTCACAACAGTTTCTTTCTGAGCGATTATCAGGAACTCAATCTCTTCGTTTGCGGTACAGGCACAGTAGGAGGAAGTCTGTTGCGTCAGCTCGCCACACAGCGGGAGAGGCTCATGCGGGAGCATGGCCTGAAAGTAAATCTGGTGGGAGTGTGCGGCAGCAGCCGTGCGGCGTATAACCGCGACGGTATTGACATAGATCTTTATCGCGAAGCCATGGCAACAGGCAGTGAAGGAGGAGTGGAGCGAATGGTAGCCGAAATCCTCGATATGAATATTTCCAATTCCGTATTCGTAGATTGTACGGCCGGTGCCAAGGTCGCTGAACATTATCATACGCTGCTGTCGCATAACGTGTCAGTTGTAGCCGCCAATAAAATAGCCGCATCTTCGGCTTATGACAACTATCTGCGTCTTAAGCATACTGCCCGCGAACGGGGAGTAAAGTTTCTTTTTGAAACAAATGTCGGCGCCGGCCTCCCCGTAATTAATACCATTGGCGACCTTACGGATTCAGGCGACAAAATACTTCGCATCGAGGCAGTGTTGAGTGGGACGCTTAATTTCGTATTCAACACCCTTTCTGAAGAGATTACACTCAGCCGTGCCGTACATAAGGCACAGGAAATGGGCTATAGCGAACCCGATCCACGCATTGATCTTTCAGGGCAGGACGTTATACGTAAACTGACCATACTTGTGCGTGAAAGCGGCTACCGTCTTGAAACTTCTGACGTAGAGAGCCGCCTGTTTATCCCATCTGCATTATTTGATGGATCGCTGGATGATTTCTGGAAAGGTTTGCCAGCGCTTGATGCTGGCTTCGAAAAAGAACATCATCGTTTGGCCGCCGAACGCAAACGTTGGCGTTTTGTTGCGGAATGGGCTGAAGGCAAGGCTTCCGTAGGTTTGCGTGAAATACCTGAGGGGCACCCCTTCTACGATCTTGAAGGTTCAAATAATATTATAGCTCTTACCACCGAACGTTATCGTGAATATCCTATGCTTATACAGGGATATGGCGCGGGAGCTGATGTGACCGCCGCCGGTGTATTTGCCGATATAATGCGTGTAGCCAACATCTAAATCATAAGTAAGTTTTTACCAATATTTATTTTCTGGTAAGATTATTGTGCCTTTGCAACGAAAGAAGCGGGACTCTCTGAAAAAGAAAGTCCCGCTTTGGCATTGCAAAGATACAATGGATGCTATTGGGAGAAATACTACTTATTCTGCGAAGGTACGGAATATCATACGGAGGGTTTATGGTTTTTCCCGGCATTGCGGAGCATGGAGAGGGCACCTTCTTCACCTACAACCCAGATGGTGTCGTGGTGAAGAATGCTGTGATTGGCCGTCGGAAAGTCAAGTGTACCATCAGCGGCTTCAAACCCTACCAGCATACAATGGTAACGGTCTCGGAGGCCGCTTTCAGATAGTGTCCGGTTACAAAGCGGTGAATGTTCATCTATGATAATCCGTCGTAACATGAGATGATGGCGCAAATCATCTGGGGTGAGCGGCGTTACTTCTGTCGCCATACGTTCTGCCAGTTTTTCCAGACTGTGGTCATCTCCGATAGCCTCTATCCGGTCGCCGGGAAAGAGTCGTGTGTTGCCGTCGGGTATGTTGATACGGTGCTGTCCGCGCACTATGGCAGCTATCATTACCCCATCGTTGTGTCCGAAGTTCAGTTGACGCAATGTCTGTCCGCCCCAATCGGAATTTTCGGGCAGTTCGAGTTGTGCCAAATGGACGTTGTGACTCAGCAGGCGGCCTGCATAGGCCGGACCGCCGGATTTTTTCTTGCGGGCTACGACTTCTCGTGAGCGCAAATTCTGCAGGAAGGTACGTTCCAGACGTATACTCACCATCTTTACCTGCCGTGAGATCACCATCAGGGCTACGGTCAGGACGGCCGCGAGCACATGTACCGGCAAGCGCCATGGCGAGGGCAGAGGCGAAAGGAAATTGATAACGTACCAGACGGCGGCTGTGGCAATGCCGTAGCGTATGCCGAAAGTCAGCCATAATCCCAGGCGGTTGGCCATGCTGCAATGGCGTAGCGTTTTCCATTCTTCTGAGTGGTTTTTACGCATGACGATGGCGCGCAGAAAGGGAGATACGACCAAAAGTGTGAGAATGCCGCAGACGATGTTGCCTGTCCAATGCCCCATGGTGCCACGGCAAAAGGGCAGCAAGGCACTGAGGGCTATAATGATGGCGGCTCCGCTCAGTGTGGCGTAAGCCGCCACCTGGCTGATAAGATCGCGCAGCAGGGAGTGCCAGAGCTTTGTGTCGGCAGGAGGGCGTGCTTCAAGCCGTCCCCGTCCGTCGAGCCGTTGTCTCACCGTTGCGGGAATAAGCAGCGAAAGTTTTCCGTATGCCGGCACAGCGGCGCGTATCATATAAGGAGTAAGGAAGGTCGTGATGATTGAGACTGCCACTACCACAGGATAGAGGAAACTGCTGGTAACTCCCAGGGAAATGCCCAGTGAGGCTATGATGAAAGCAAATTCGCCTATTTGTGCCAGTGAAAAACCGCATTGCATAGCCACCTTGAGCGGATGGCCTGATATAAGGAAACTGCTGGTACCTAGCAGAACTTGCCCGAGCAGGATGGCAAGAGTGATGATGCAGATTGGAAACCAGTACTCTACGAGCACGGCCGGATTGACCAGCATGCCTACCGATACAAAGAAAATGGCGCCGAAGAGATCCTTTACGGGAGCCACTATGCGCTCAATGTTTTCGGCCTCAACCGTTTCGGCCAAAATACTGCCCATCATGAAGGCGCCGAAAGCCGAGCTGTATCCGGCGTGGGCTGCGGTGACCACCAACACAAAGCAAAGCCCAACCGAGACAATCAGGAGCGTTTCGCGGTTGAGCCATTTGGCACTACGGCGCAAGAAAGTGGGAACTACATACACCCCAACGATAAACCATAGAATCAGGAAGAAACCTAGTTTCAGCAGACTGCCGGCCAAAGCCAGACCTTCGAAATGACGTGATACGGCCATGGCTGAAAGCACCACCATAAGGAGGATACCAAGAATATCTTCCAGAATAAGTACGCTGAGCACTTCGCCGGTAAATTTCTGGCGCCGCAGTCCCAGGTCGTCGAACGCTTTGTAGATAATGGTGGTGGATGACATGGCCAGCATGCCGCCGAGGAACAGACTGTCCATGCTTGACCATCCGAAGAGATGCCCGACGCCGCTGCCCACACTTATCATGCAGAACATGACGGTGCTTGCCGCTATGACTGGTTTCGACCCCATTTTCACGATTTTCTTAAAAGAAAATTCCAGACCGAGGGTGAACATGAGGAATATGACGCCGATGTCGGCCCAGGTCTGCACGCTGCCTGTGTCGGCCACAGTCGGAGTGTAGGGCATGTGTGGCCCTGACAGAAATCCGGCTACGATGTAGCCCAGGACGAGCGGTTGGCCGAGGCGTTTGAAGATAATGGTAACTATGCCGGCCGAAATTAGTATCAGGGCGAGGTCGGACATGAGGGCAGGCAGATGAGACATAGTGCGTGAAAGTGAGGAAGGACGAGGTATTAAAAAAAACGGCGGGTAAACAAGCGCTTGCCGCAGAAACCGGCCGGTCAGCTTATTTACCCGTCTGTAGGTTATTGGGGTTATTGATATTTTTCGGCAGTCAGGGCGCAGATGTTCACCACAACTTCGCAGGCCTTCATGAGCGAAGGTATCGGCAGGAACTCATGCGGCCCGTGAAAATTGAGTCCGCCGGCAAAAATATTGGGACAGGGCAGGCCTTTGAAAGATAGCTGTGCGCCGTCGGTGCCGCCGCGGATAGCCCGCACGGCGGGAGTGACGCCCGCACGGCGGATGGCTTCGTTGGCGATGTCGATGATGTGCATAACAGGTTCCACCTGCTGGCGCATATTGTAATACTGGTCGCTGAGGCTGACCTTGACGGTTCCTTCGCCGTATTTTACGTTCATCCATTCGCCGGCCTTGATGATGAAAGCTTTCCGCTCTTCGAATTTCCGGCGGTCGTGGTCGCGGATAATGTAAGTCAGCGAAGTCCGCTCCACGTTGCCTTCGATATTAAGCAAGTGGTAGAATCCTTCGTATTCCACAGTGGCTTCAGGAGTCTCGGTGGTGGGGAGCAGGGCGGCAAATTCCGTTGCTACACGGGCTGCGTTCACCATTTTGTTTTTGGCATAGCCGGGGTGTACGCTCACGCCGGTCACTTCCACTTTAGCCGCAGCGGCGTTGAAGTTCTCAAACTCCAGTTCACCCAATTCGCCGCCGTCCATCGTATAAGCCCATTGGCATCCGAATTTCTCCACATCGAATTTGTGTGCGCCCAGCCCTATTTCCTCGTCGGGGTTAAAGGCTACGCGTATCTTGCCGTGCTTTATTTCCGGATGCTCCATGAGGTAAACCATAGCCTGTATGATTTCTGCTATTCCCGCCTTGTCGTCTGCGCCGAGGAGGGTGTGTCCGTCTGTCACTATGAGGTCTTCGCCCACGTGAGCGAGCAGTTCCGGAAACTTTGCCGGCGATGTGACAATACCGGCCTCGGCATCGAGCACAATGTCGCCGCCGTCATAGTTCTCCACTATGCGCGGTTTCACGCCGGCCCCCGAACAGTCGGGGCTGGTGTCCATGTGGGCTATGAAGCCGATGACGGGCACTGCCGCGTCAGTGTTGGCCGGCAGTGTGGCATAAAGGTAACCGTTGCCGTCGAGTTCAACCTCCTGCAAACCGATAGCAGTCAGTTCCTCGCGCAGATATTCGGCCAGTTTCAACTGCTTGTCTGTACTGGGAGTTTTGCCGGCATCTTCGGATGACTGTGTGTCGAATGCCGTGTACTTCAGGAATCTTTCTACAATATTCATGATATGTTTTTTTTCGTTCTGATAATGTTCTTTGATAAGGTACCTGCAAATATAAGTTTTTTTGCAGGTACAGGCAAGAATTACAAAGTGATTTTACACTCTTCCGACAGTATCGTTTCAGAGGGACGGCCAAAAGAAAATCATGAAACGGCTGCCGCCGGTTACCGGTTTCGGCCTTCTACGGCTTTTTAACATAATTTGCTTTTGGCCCGAAAATGTATTATCTTTGCAATAGCGAAGCGGGATATTCTCACGGAATACCCCGCTTTTTGCGTGAATTCGGGCATAAATACGGCAGTTTTTTGCTGTATTTATCATTCAAAAAGCATTACTTGCAATTAAAATTCCCCGTATTCGAGTTCAAATTCCGATACGGACTTTTTACCTGACATTATTTACAACCTATGTTTTAACACTCCAAAGCGTTACGGAAGGTTAAATATGTTAAAGTGGGAAATGCCATCCGGGAGATTACTTCAAAGGTTTTTCCATTAACAAAACGAGACAGCGAAACACATACGGTGGA